>ENA-UOJQ01000068-UOJQ01000068.1-human-gut-metagenome-genome-assembly--contig:-P63-NODE-68-length-134257-cov-39.451521_pt1 | contig 134257 bp, 120 predicted proteins | sample MGYA00242352_ERZ723899 | MGnify/ENA metagenome assembly ERZ723899
AACAAGTGAAGAGCCCATCCTGACGGATGGGCTTTTTGCGTTTTTGTCGCCTGAAACTATCAGCAGATGCCTTCAGAAGGCGCGATCATGGCTATATCTCTGCAATAACTATCGGTCCTCGTTAAACCCCTTTAACCACTGCATAATAAAAGCGGCTATTTGCGGGACATTATTTAAATCTAACAATGGAAGCGACGTCTCGACCGGCGTATCGCTGGCTATGGCAATCACATCATCGTCATAAGCTAATTCTTCAATACTATGTCCGCTGTTTTGCCGAAAAAGCAGGATTTTGGGCACAGCTTCATGCTTAAAACCCTCAACCAGGACTAAATCTAACGTTGATGCATCCATTCGGCTAACCAGCCATTCCAGATCCAGCGGAGGCTCTTCGGGTGTTTCCGTCATTAATGCCCAACGCTGGGAGCTGGCGACAAGCGTCTGAGCCGCTCCGGCTTTACGCAGTTCATAGCTGTCTTTACCGGGCTTATCCACGTCCATATCATGATGAGTATGTTTAATTAGCCCTGGCCGTAAGCCTTCCGCGCGCAGTGCCGGAATCAGCGACTTCAGTAGGGTGGTTTTACCTGTACCGCTCCAGGCTGCGATGGCTAAAAGCGGGATCATGATGGCACCTGCATACGTTGCAAATCGTCGAGAGTATTGACGTTAATAAATGCTGATTTTACATCGCTAAAATCGACGCTATGACCGCCAATTTTGCGCAGAAATATCATTACCCGTCTTTCTCCTGCGGCCAGATACGTTTCCAGTTCGCCGATCGCCTCGCGATTCACCAGAGCAATGGCCGGATGGTCACGTTCACCATCGTGTACCCAAACGGCTGGAGAGGAATTTTTCTGCTGTATTAAGCGCGTCGCCAGAAATGATGGGATAAATGGCGTATCACAGGGACAAAACAGAAACCACTCGCCCTCAACCTGATGCATTACGGAAAGCATGCCGGCCAACGGCCCGGGAAAGTCGTTCAGAGAGTCGGTAATAATCGGGTAGCCGCTGCTTCGCCAGCAATCAAGATTGCGGTTAGCGCTAATTACCAGCTTTGTAACCTGCGGCTGCAGCGCATCGGCGACATGACGCCACAGGGCTTTACCTTTCAGCAGCTGTAATCCTTTATCTATTCCTCCCATGCGCGAGCCTCTTCCTCCCGCCAGCACGACGCCGGTTATGACCTTGCCCTGCATATTAATATCGCCTCTTTCATTGTGGGATTGTCCCTGCTAACGTATTCCTATCAAGAGTAAGGAGCATTGCTATGAAATGTAAACGTCTGAATGAAGTCATTGAACTCCTCCAGCCAGCCTGGCAGAAAGAACCCGAGCTGAATTTAATGCAATTTTTGCAAAAACTGGCGAAAGAGGCCGGATACACCGGTGAGTTGAACGATCTCTCCGACGATATTCTGATTTATCATCTGAAGATGCGCGACTCGGCAAAAGAAGCTGTTATTCCCGGGATTCAGAAAGATTATGAAGAAGATTTTAAAACCGCGCTGCTACGCGCTCGCGGCGTGATTAAAGAGTAAAAGGTTGTAAGCGCTGCCGCGGAATCGGCAATGAGATGATATCCTGTATCATTCGTACGATTATCGGATGTCAGGATGCACGATAAGGCTTTCACTTTTCAGACGCTTCACCCGGATACCATCATTGATGGCTTATTTGATCTGGGAATGCGGGTGGACTCCGGTCTCACACCGCTTAATAGCTATGAGAACCGGGTTTACCAGTTTCAGGACGAAGATCGTCGCCGCTATGTGGTGAAGTTCTATCGTCCTGAGCGCTGGTCAGCCCAACAGATCCTCGAAGAACATCAGTTTTCCCTCCAGCTCGTGCAGGACGAAGTCCCTGTAGCGGCGCCGTTGTCGTTTAACGACAGTACCCTTCATCAGCATCAGGGATTCTTTTTCGCCGTATTCCCAAGCCTGGGTGGACGTCAGTTTGAGGCGGATAACCTCGATCAGATGGAATGGGTTGGGCGCTACCTTGGCCGTCTGCATCAAACTGGACGCAAACAGCGTTTTGTCGCGCGTCCGGAGATAGGGACGAATGAGTATCTTCTTGAGCCACGCCAGGTCTTTGAGCTTTCCCCGCTGATACCTGCAGGTCTGAAAGAGGCTTTTCTCAGCGCTACCGATAAGCTGATTGATGCGGTAATGGCGCAATGGCACGGACGCGCCAGTATTTTACGGTTACACGGTGATTGCCATGCGGGAAACATCCTCTGGCGCGATGGGCCACTGTTTGTTGATTTAGATGATTCACGTAATGGACCTGCTATCCAGGATCTGTGGATGTTGTTGAACGGCGATAAAGCCGAGCAACGGATGCAGCTTGAGATGATCATTGAAGCGTATGAAGAGTTCGGCGCTTTCAATACCGATGAAATTGCCCTTATCGAACCTTTACGTGCAATGCGGTTAGTTTATTATCTGGCGTGGTTATTAAGGCGCTGGGAAGATCCCGCTTTTCCTAAAAACTTCCCGTGGTTAACCGGGGAAGATTACTGGCGCGGGCAGACAACAACTTTTCTTGAGCAGGTAAAGGTTCTGCAGGAACCGCCTCTTCAGTTAACGCCAATGTATTAATGTGATATATCCAGGAGAGAATTAATCATGAAAAAAATTTGGCTGGCGCTGGCTGGTATGATTCTGGCTTTCAGTGCATCCGCTGCCCAGATCACCGACGGTAAGCAGTACATTACCCTCGATAAGCCCGTTGCCGGTGAGCCGCAGGTGCTCGAGTTTTTCTCGTTCTACTGCCCGCATTGCTATCAGTTTGAGGAAGTTCTTCATGTATCAGATAACGTGAAGAAAAAGCTGCCTGAAGGCGTAAAAATGACGAAATACCACGTTGAGTTCCTGGGTCCGTTAGGCAAGGATCTGACTCAGGCGTGGGCCGTTGCGATGGCGCTGGGCGTGGAAGATAAAATCACCGTGCCGATGTTTGAAGCGGTACAGAAAAACCAGACCGTCCAGACCGTGGCCGATATCCGTAAGGTCTTCGTTGACGCCGGCGTTAAAGGTGAAGATTACGATGCAGCCTGGAACAGCTTCGTGGTGAAATCCCTGGTGGCTCAGCAAGAGAAAGCCGCCGCTGATTTCCAGCTGCAGGGCGTGCCGGCTATGTACGTTAACGGTAAATACCAGCTAAACCCGCAGGGTATGGATACCAGCAACATGGACGCATTTGTTGCCCAGTATGCCGATACCGTTAAGCAGCTCGTTGAGAAGAAATAAAAAATAAACGCCGGTTACTGACCGGCGTTTTTCTTTTCTGCGCCCACAATTATTTCTCTGCCTGCTGCATTATTTCCGTTAGCTGCCGATCTTTCTCTTCCCAAAGCCTGTTTAGCCAGCGCTGAAAGCGTCGCTTAAAGTTTTTGTCATTTACATAATCGCCGTGCAGCTCTTCCATCACAGGTTCAAGACTGACTCGCACCACAACCCGCGTTAATCGGCCGCTCAGCATGTCATAAAACGGCTTTTGGTTGTTTTCCGGATAGCATAACGTGACGTTCAAAAGCTTATCAAACTGCGAGCCGAGCACGTTTAATGCCATGGCAATACCCGCAGCCTTTGGCGATAACAGATTCTGGTAAGGCGAACGGGTCTGCTGTTGCTTTTCTTCCGTGAAACGAGAGCCTTCGACAAAGTTAACAATCGTTGTTGGATGCGCGCGGAATTTCTCGCAGGAGCGGCGAGTGGTTTCAACATCTTTGCCCCGGCGTTCTGGATGGCGGAGTAAATAGCCTCGGGAATAGCGGCGCATAAAAGGCATATCCAGCGCCCAGCAGGCCAGCCCAATAAACGGCACCCAGGCGAGCTGTTGCTTGAGGAAATATTTATTCATCGGGATATGTTTGCGAAACAGCACGCAAAGCACCACGATATCTGCCCAGCTATGGTGGTTGCTGATGAGCAGATACCAGTTTTTCTTATTCAGGCCATCCAGGCCCTGTACATCCCATTTAAGCCAGGGATTAAGACGCAGCAGCAGAGCCAGCCCTTCACACCAGCAGTACATCATGAAATTGCAAAAAATGGATATCGAGCGCCAGACCGCAGGAATAGGCACAAGAAGTTTAATCAGCCCGGCGACGATGATTGGCACCGAGCAGATTATGGTGACTATGATAGTCAGGGCGATACTCAGCGGGAGCGTTATCGCGGCGAGTAATCTCGACATAGTTAATTTATTCAGAAAGTTAGGCTGTCAAAGAACGCGTTTAAACGGCGCAAGAGGCTGATTTTACCAGAAAATAGCGTAAATAACGGGTCTTACCAGAACAGAAAAATTTTCGGATCTTATATCCACATGGAACATTGAGTCGCCATGATGTTATTAAAGCAAATTATGAGTGTATAACTTAATGATAAATATGAAATAATTTGTTTATGGATGATTTGATTAACGATTGTTTGGCTGTCGTTATAAAAATATTCACAAAGTTATCCACAGGATAGCCCATAACGCGATCGAAAGGATCGCAGAATCTTTTCGACGAAATGCGGGAAAAATTCAGGATTTAATGCCCGTCTGTGGCATCCTTTACCGATAATCTGATAAACAGGCACGGAAATTATGGTTCAGATCCCAGAAAACCCTCTCATCCTCGTTGACGGCTCCTCTTACCTTTATCGGGCATATCACGCGTTCCCCCCGCTGACGAATAGCGCTGGTGAACCGACAGGCGCAATGTATGGCGTGCTGAATATGCTGCGAAGCCTGATCCTGCAGTATCAACCGACCCACGCTGTCGTCGTGTTTGATGCCAAGGGGAAGACTTTCCGTGATGAACTGTTTGAGCACTATAAATCTCATCGCCCGCCGATGCCGGACGATCTGCGTGCGCAGATCGAGCCGCTGCATGCCATGGTAAAAGCGATGGGCCTGCCGCTAATGGCTGTTCCTGGCGTAGAAGCCGATGATGTCATCGGTACCCTGGCGCGTGAAGCTGAAAAGGTCGGGCGTCCGGTACTGATTAGCACCGGCGATAAAGATATGGCCCAGCTGGTTACGCCGGGTATTACGCTGATTAACACCATGACCAATACTATCCTTGGCCCCGATGAAGTGGTGACGAAATACGGCGTACCACCGGAGCTGATCATCGATTTTCTGGCTCTGATGGGAGATTCATCGGACAATATTCCCGGCGTACCTGGCGTGGGAGAAAAGACTGCGCAGGCGTTACTGCAGGGGCTGGGTGGTCTTGATACGTTATATGCTGAGCCTGAAAAAATCGCCGGGCTGACCTTCCGCGGCGCAAAAACGATGGCCGCAAAGCTGGAACAGAATAAAGAGGTGGCATACCTCTCTTATCAGCTGGCGACGATCAAAACGGACGTTGAGCTGGAGCTGGGCTGTGAAGATTTGCTGGTTGCGCAACCCGTCGCTGATGAACTGCTCACGCTGTTTAAAAAATATGAATTCAAACGCTGGATCACCGATGTAGAGTCCGGCAAGTGGATGCAGGCAAAAGGCGCTAAGCCTGCGGCGAAGGCGGTTGTAGCGGTGACTGACGTGGCCGATGCGGAGGAGGAAACCGCGACGGCGCTCTCTTCTGAAAATTATGTCACGATCCTTGATGAAGAAACGTTGTTGACCTGGATTGAGAGCCTGAAGAAAGCGCCGCTTTTTGCCTTTGATACCGAAACTGACAGCCTCGATAACGTATCCGCCAATATGGTTGGCTTATCCTTCGCCATTGAGCCTGGCGTTGCGGCCTATGTACCGGTTGCCCATGATTATCTGGATGCACCGGATCAGATCCCGCGCGACCGTGTCCTTGAGCTGCTGAAACCGCTACTGGAAGATGACAAGGTTCTGAAGGTTGGGCAAAACCTCAAATATGACCGCGGTATCCTGGCTAACTACGGCATTGAACTGCGCGGTATTGCCTTTGATACCATGCTGGAATCCTACATTCTTGACAGCGTGGCGGGCCGCCATGATATGGATAGCCTCTCCGATCGCTGGCTGAAGCACAAAACCATTACCTTTGAAGAGATTGCGGGTAAAGGTAAAAACCAGCTCACATTCAATCAGATCGCGCTGGAAGAAGCGGGCCGCTACGCGGCGGAAGATGCCGATGTCACGCTGCAGCTGCACCTCAAAATGTGGCCTGAACTTCAGCAAAATGAAGGCCCGCTGAACGTCTTTAAAAATATTGAAATGCCGCTGGTGCCGGTGCTATCCCGCGTGGAGCGTAACGGGGTGAAGATTGATCCGGCCGTGCTGCATGCGCATTCTCAGGAGATAGCCAAACGCCTGATTGAGCTGGAGAAGAAGGCGTATGATATCGCGGGTGAGGAGTTTAACCTCTCTTCGCCGAAGCAGCTGCAAACCATCCTGTTTGAAAAACAAGGTATTAAGCCGCTGAAGAAAACCCCGGGCGGCGCGCCGTCTACCTCGGAAGAGGTGCTGGAAGAGCTGGCGCTGGACTATCCGCTGCCGAAAGTCATCCTCGAGTATCGTGGTCTGGCAAAACTCAAATCCACCTATACCGATAAGCTGCCGCTGATGATCAGCCCGAAAACGGGCCGGGTTCACACCTCTTATCACCAGGCGGTTACGGCAACGGGACGTTTGTCGTCTACAGACCCGAACCTGCAGAACATTCCGGTGCGCAACGAAGAAGGGCGGCGTATCCGTCAGGCGTTTATTGCTCCGGAAGATTATCTCATTGTCTCTGCCGACTACTCGCAAATTGAACTGCGCATCATGGCGCATCTTTCCCGCGACAAGGGCCTGCTGACCGCGTTTGCGGAAGGGAAGGATATCCACCGCGCGACGGCGGCAGAGGTCTTTGGTTTGCCGCTGGAGAGCGTCAGCAGCGAACAGCGCCGCAGCGCGAAGGCGATCAACTTCGGCCTGATTTACGGCATGAGCGCATTCGGCCTTGCGCGCCAGCTCAATATTCCACGCAAAGAAGCGCAAAAGTATATGGATCTCTACTTTGAGCGCTATCCGGGCGTGCTGGAGTATATGGAGCGCACCCGCACCCAGGCCAAAGAGCAGGGGTATGTTGAAACGCTTGATGGCCGTCGTCTCTACCTGCCGGACATCAAATCCAGCAACGGCGCGCGCCGCGCCGGTGCCGAGCGTGCGGCGATCAATGCGCCGATGCAGGGAACCGCTGCCGACATTATTAAGCGCGCGATGATCGCCGTAGATAGCTGGTTATTAAGCGAAAAACCGCGCGTGCGGATGATTATGCAGGTACACGATGAACTGGTCTTTGAAGTGCATAAAGACGACCTTGAGGCGGTTGCGAAAAAGATCCACGAACTGATGGAAAGCAGCACGACGCTGGCGGTTCCGCTGCTGGTGGAAGTGGGTAGTGGAGAAAACTGGGATCAAGCGCACTAAGTATTCGGTAAGGAAGGTCATTTCTTGTAAGTGAGTAACATAACTTATCGCATTTTGTGATGATCATTTGAATTTGCTATGTAAAGAGTGAAAAAAAACTACAAAAAATGCTTTATCCGTAACCGAAAGAAGAGTAGAGTTAAAGACGTAGGGTACAGAGGTAAGATGTTCTATCTTTCAGACCTTTTACTTCACGTAATCGGATTTGGCTGAATATTTTAGCCGCCCCGGTCATTTATGACCGGGGCGTTTTTTATTGCGCGAAAGAAAATTTTTTGCGTATCGATGCTGATGAGGCGGGCTACCCGGATAGAGCCCCACGCGCCGCTATCCGGAGAAGTTAGCGAGATTATTCGCCGTCTTCAGAGGCTTCCTGAGGAGGGATATCGTTATACCAGCTATCCAGCTTCTGCCGTAGTTTATCCACGCCCTGCTTCTTCAGGGAAGAAAACGCTTCGACCTGCACATCTCCGTTAAAGGCGGTGACCGCTTCACGAACCATGGCGATCTGCGCTTTTCGCGCGCCGCTGGCCAGCTTATCGGCTTTGGTTAGCAGCACCAGTACCGGGATATCGCTTTCCACCGCCCATTGGATCATCTGCTGATCGAGATCTTTAAGCGGATGACGAATATCCATCAACACAACCAGCCCTTTCAGACAGAGGCGTTTCTCCAGATATTCACCCAGCGCGCGCTGCCACTTGATTTTCATCTCTTCCGGAACCTGGGCATATCCATAGCCCGGCAGGTCGACCAGGCGTTTGCCTTCAGCGACTTCAAACAGGTTAATAAGCTGCGTACGGCCTGGCGTCTTCGAAGTACGCGCGAGGCTTTTCTGGTTAGTCAGCGTGTTCAGCGCGCTGGATTTCCCGGCGTTAGAGCGGCCAGCAAAGGCCACTTCAATACCGGTATCGGCAGGAAGATGGCGGATATCTGGCGCGCTAGTGACAAAATGCGTCAGTTGATAATTCCAGTTGGTCAAGACGGTCGTCTCCGTTAAATCAGGCTTTGACGGGGATTATACCTGAACAACAGAAAAAGGCTGTTTTTACCGCACCTCATCGCTGTAAGTTAAAACCACAGTCTTTGTGAGACATTGGCTATTGGTTATATGCGAAATTCATGAGAAAAGTCTGATTAAAAATAATACAAAGTTATATAAATCATTGCATTAAAATGAAAGAAAATTCTGAAACTCGTTTTTTTTCTGTACAGTCGGTTGTAGGTTTCCCGCAAACCAGTAAAGTAGCGGTCAAGGGCGAGGATGCTAACAGGATTATGACTCAGGATGAGGAGTCAGGAAGCGCCAGGAGGCGAAGACTACGGATTGTCAGGATGACAAACGTCTGGAGACGTTTTAAAAGGAAATGGATGTAACAGGGATCGTTGGTAGCTAAAGGAAAGACAGGGTGTGTCGTTAGCTAACATGGAAAGTAGAAGCCCATTAAGGGTTATCAGTGCGGAAAAAGGCGACAGAGTAATCTGTCGCCTTTTTTCTTTGCTTGCTTTCTGCTAGATTCCGCCTCAATTCTATACTGAAGAAAACGGCCTGAAGATTACACAACATGAAAAAACCGACATCCGTACCTCGCGGCAAAAAAAATCGCAAAACGCGTGAAGAATTGAACCAGGAAGCCCGCGAGCGCAAGCATCAGAAGAAGCATCGCGGCCACGCGGCAGGAAGTCGTGCGACCGGCGGCGACACCGCTTCAGCAGGTAAAAAACAAGGTCAGCAGCAAGATCCCCGAATTGGCAGTAAAAAACCAATCCCGCTGGGCGTAACTGAAAATGCTCCGGCGATTAAGCAGCATAAACCAAAGAGCGAGAAACCTATGCTTTCACCGCAGGCTGAGCTGGATTTGCTGGAGAACGATGAGCGCCTGGACGCGCTGCTGGAACGTCTGGAAGAGGGCGGTACCCTGAATGCTGAAGAGCAGGCCTGGGTTGACGCCAAGCTGGATCGTATTGATGAGCTGATGCAGCAGTTGGGCCTCTCATACGATGATGACGAAGATGAAGAAGAGGAAGAGCGCAAAGAAGATATGATGCGCCTGCTGAAGGGTGGAAACTAACGTTTGCACCCCATCGGATTCCCGGTCCTGCTTATAACCCTTCTGGTTATATGTTATCTGCTGTGGTTATTCGTTAAACTACGACGGTTGTCGCGGCGTCAGAAATGGCTGCGCAACCGGCTCATTACCCGAGGTGCGGTTGGGCCGGGGCGGCGTACCCGCCGACGGTACCATCGGAAGGAGTGAGCATGTCTGTGCAGTTAATCGACTGGGATCTGGCCCTGATCCAGAAATATAACTATTCCGGGCCGCGTTATACTTCGTATCCCACCGCGCTGGAGTTTTCTCCAGAATTTGGCGCCGCTGAATTTGATGCGGCGGTAGCCCGCTATCCGCAGCGTCCCCTCTCGCTGTACGTGCATATCCCGTTTTGCCATAAACTCTGCTATTTCTGCGGCTGCAACAAAATCGTCACCCGTCAGCAGCATAAGGCCGACCAGTATCTGGATGTGCTTGAGCAGGAGATTATTCATCGCGCGCCGCTTTTTGCTGGCCGCAAAGTTAATCAGCTGCACTGGGGCGGCGGTACGCCAACCTATTTAAACAAGGCGCAAATTAGTCGTCTGATGGGTCTGCTACGTACCCATTTCAATTTTAACGCGGATGCAGAGATCTCCATTGAGGTTGATCCGCGCGAAATCGAACTCGATGTCCTGGATCATTTACGCCTCGAAGGCTTTAATCGCCTGAGTATGGGCGTGCAGGACTTCAACAAAGAAGTGCAGCGCCTGGTGAACCGCGAGCAGGATGAAGCGTTTATCTTCGCGCTACTCAACCACGCGCGCGATATCGGCTTTACCTCTACCAATATCGACCTGATTTACGGTCTGCCGAAGCAAACGCCGCAGAGCTTCGCGTATACGCTACAGAAAGTGGCGGAGCTCAACCCCGATCGTCTGAGCGTATTCAACTATGCGCATCTGCCAACGCTCTTTGCTGCGCAGCGCAAAATCAAAGACGCCGATCTGCCTTCTGCAGAACAGAAGCTGGACATTCTTCAGGAGACGATTGTTTCGCTGACGGCCGCGGGATATCAGTTTATCGGCATGGACCACTTTGCCCGTCCGGATGATGAGCTGGCGATAGCCCAGCGTGAAGGTATCCTGCATCGTAACTTCCAGGGGTATACCACTCAGGGAGACACCGATCTGCTGGGGATGGGCGTCTCGGCGATCAGCATGATTGGCGATTGCTATGCGCAGAACCAGAAAGAGCTGAAGCAGTATTATCAGCAGGTTGATGAAACCGGAACGGCGCTGTGGCGCGGTATTGCATTGACGCGCGATGACTGCATTCGTCGCGACGTGATTAAGGCGCTAATTTGTCACTTCCGTCTCGACTTCGCTGCGGTAGAAGCGCAGTGGAATCTTACCTTCGATAGCTACTTTGCCGACGATATGAAATTGCTGGCGCCGCTGGCCAAAGATGGGCTGGTGGATGTGGATGAGAAGGGCATTCAGGTGACGCCGAAAGGCCGGCTGCTGATACGCAATATCTGCATGTGTTTTGATACGTATCTGCGCCAGAAAGCGCGGATGCAGCAGTTTTCCCGCGTGATATAAAGCATACCCCCACTCCAGGAAGGAGCGGGGGTATTATCAGCTAAACAGCCCAACCATCGCCGCGCACAGAACGGCAGCTACCGCCGTCTGCGGCGTATGACCCGCTGCAACACCGCTCGATATAATATTAATAAATGATTCAAGCATGATTTCTCCCCCGTCTTTCCGGGCAAGATCATACTCAACGCATGGCAACAGTAAAGTACAAAATAGCAGCAGTTTGCGCTGGATGACTATTTTTTACTCGCCGCCGCGCTGCTACTCCATTCCCAGCTCTTTTAGCTTACGCGTCAGGGTATTACGACCCCAGCCCAGCAGGCGAGCCGCCTCTTGTTTATGCCCCTGCGTGTGGCGTAACGCGGTGGTCAGCAGCGTGCGCTCCATCTCCGGCTGCGCTTCCGAGAGCAGGTTTTGATGACCGGAACGCAAAGCGCGATCGGCCCATTGCCCCAGCAGCGTGGCCCAGCTATCCGGCAGCATTTGCGTCGGGTTATCCGGTATCGCCGTTTCAAACAGCTCGCTGGGAAGATCCTGCGTCAGAACCTCCTGACCTGCGGCCATTACCGTCAGCCAGCGACAGGTGTTTTCCAGCTGACGTACGTTGCCCGGCCATGCCAGTCGGGTTAACGCCATCTCCGTCTCCGGATGCAGCTGTTTGGCCTCGACGCCCAGCTCACGGGCGGCGATTTGCAGGAAATGTCTCGCCAGTCGCGGGATATCTTCCCGACGCTCGCGCAGCGGCGGCAGATGGACGCGAATCACGTTCAGGCGGTGAAATAAATCCTCGCGGAATTTTCCTTCCTGGACGCGCAGCTCAAGGTTCTGGTGGGTGGCGGCAATAATGCGTACATCCACCTTCACCGGCGCATAGCCCCCCACGCGATAAAACTGGCCATCGGCCAGTACGCGCAGCAGACGAGTCTGTACGTCCAGCGGCATATCGCCGATCTCGTCGAGGAACAGCGTGCCGCCGTCTGCCTGCTCGAATCGCCCCTGGCGCACGGTATTGGCGCCGGTAAAGGCCCCTTTCTCGTGGCCAAACAGTTCTGACTCAATCAGATCTTTCGGAATGGCCGCCATATTTAGCGCGATAAACGGCGCCTTGGCGCGCGGGCTGTGGCGGTGGAGAGCGTGGGCAACCAGCTCTTTACCGGTACCAGACTCGCCGTTGATCAGTACGCTGATTGATGAACGCGACAGGCGGCCGATAATGCGGAACACGTCCTGCATGGCCGGCGCTTCGCCGATGATATCGGCCGTTGGGCTATTAATCGGCGCATTACGCGGCTGCTGCTGTTCCTGGTAATGGCTAATGGCACGATCAACCAGCGCCACCGCTTCATCGATATCAAACGGTTTCGGCAGATAATCAAAGGCGCCCTGCTGATAGGCGCTGACCGCCGCGTCAAGATCCGAATGCGCCGTCATTATGATGACCGGGAGCATTGGATGGCGCTGTTTAATTTGCTTTAGCAGCGCCAGTCCATCCATTCCCGGCATGCGGATATCAGACAGCAGCACATCCGGGGTTTTGGTCGTGAGGGCATCAAGCACCTCGTTGCCGCTTTCAAACGTTGTACAACTTAAGCCTGCCCCGGTGAGCGCGCGTTCAAGCACCCAACGGATGGAGCTATCGTCGTCAACGATCCATGCTATCCCTCGTTGCATAAACACCTCTACTTCCGAATAGGCAGGTACACCGAGAATTCGGTATGCCCTGGCCAACTGGTAAATTCAATTTTGCCGGAGTGCTGATCGATAAGGCTGCGGGCGATAGACAGCCCGAGTCCGGTGCCGCCTTCGCGCCCGCTCACCATCGGATAAAACAGCGTATCCTGTAAGTGAGACGGTATTCCCGGGCCGTTATCTTCAACGTCGATACGCGCAGCGAGACGGTAGCGCACGCCGTGCAGGGTTAACTGAAAGGCCGTACGGGTGCGCAGAGTGATTTCGCCGCCCTCCGGTCCCAGAGCCTGCAGCGCATTTCGGACGATATTCAGCAGCACCTGTTCAATTTGGTCCGGGTCGTGCGGCAGTTCTGGCAGGCTGGGGTCATAGTCGCGAACCAGCTTGACGTTATCCGGCAGCTCCATCGACACAAGCTTTACCACCCGCTCAGCGACCTTGTGGATGCTTTCTGTTACGTGCATTCCGGGATGCTGTGGCCCCAGCAGACGGTCAACCAGATTTCTTAACCGATCGGCCTGTTCAATAATGACTTTGGTATATTCCATCAGCGCAGGATCGGGCAGCGCTTTGCTCAGCAGCTGTGCCGCGCCGCGCAGACCACCCAGCGGATTTTTAATCTCGTGGGCCAGGCCACGCACTAAGTCGCGAGCGGCAATCTGCTGTGCGTGCTGTAGCTGCTCCTGGCTCAGACGGCGCTGATTATCCATCGGCGCCATTTCCAGCAGGATATAGCCTTCAGGCAGGCGTTGCGCCGTCAGGGAAAGGATGTGCGAGCGGCCATCAATGACCAGCGTCACTTCGTTATCGGTAAACCCTTGACCCGCAGCGAGGCTCTCCTGCATGAGGCCGATATTCAGCGAGAAATAGCTCAACAGCTCCGGCAGCGGCGTGCCGAATAATTTACGCGAACTTTGCGCCAGCAGCTGCTGCGCCGCCGGGTTCGCGTAATGTACCGCCAGGTCGTCATCGACCAGTAAGATACTGTTGATTAAAGAGTTAAGGATCTGCCCAGCATCGGGCAGTGTGCCTGTTGCCATTCGACAGTCTCCTGAAAATGAGTGCACTATTTTAGTGCAGTATAGCTTTTTATGTATAAAAAGCTCATGAGATCAGCGTGTTGGTGGAGAAAAAAGCCCATCCTGAGATGGGCTGAAAGTTTCCACGGCAACAAAACATCCTTGGTATCCCACGCCACAACACGGAATACCGCGGATTTACAGCAAAATTAGACGCTGTAGTACAGCTCGAACTCAACCGGGTGCGGAGTCATACGTACGCGGTCGTTTTCTTCAATACGCAGGGCGATGTAAGCATCGATAGCGTCGTTGGTGAATACGCCACCGGCGGTCAGGAATTCACGGTCTGCGTCCAGCGCGTTCAGTGCTTCTTCCAGAGAACCTGCAACCTGTGGGATCTCTTTCGCTTCTTCCGGCGGCAGATCGTACAGGTTTTTATCCATGGCTTCGCCCGGATGGATTTTGTTCTTGATACCGTCAAGGCCAGCCATCAGCAGCGCAGCGAAGCACAGGTACGGGTTAGCCGCCGGGTCCGGGAAGCGAACTTCGATACGGCGCGCTTTCGGAGAGGTGACAACCGGAATACGGATAGACGCGGAACGGTTACGGGCAGAGTAAGCCAGCATAACCGGCGCTTCGTAACCCGGGACCAGACGCTTGTAGGAGTTGGTGGTCGGGTTAGCCAGGGCATTAATCGCTTTAGCGTGTTTGATAACGCCGCCGATGTAGTACAGCGCTTGTTCAGACAGGCCTGCGTATTTGTCGCCAGAGAACAGGTTTACGCCGTTCTTGGAGAGGGACATGTGGCAGTGCATACCGGAGCCGTTATCGCCAAACATCGGTTTTGGCATGAAGGTCGCGGTTTTGCCGAAACGGTGTGCGACGTTGTGCACAACGTATTTGTAAATCTGAATTTCGTCCGCTTTTTTGGTCATGGTGTTAAAGCGGGTAGCGATTTCGTTCTGACCCGCAGTCGCCACTTCGTGGTGGTGAGCTTCAACAACCAGGCCCATCTCTTCCATGATCATACACATGGTGGAGCGGATATCCTGAGAGGAGTCTACCGGCGGAACCGGGAAGTAACCGCCTTTCACGCCCGGACGGTGGCCTTTGTTGCCGCCTTCGTATTTGGTGGAGGAGTTCCATGCGCCTTCGATATCATCGATAGCAACGTGGGAACCGGAGATGGACGCACCAAAACGGATGTCGTCGAACAGGAAGAATTCTGGTTCTGGCCCGAACAGTACGGTGTCAGCCAGGCCGGTAGAGCGCAGATACTCTTCAGCGCGCTTAGCAATGGAGCGCGGGTCACGGTCATAGCCCTGCAGCGTGCCGGGTTCCAGGATGTCGCAGCGGATGATCAGCGTCGGTTCTTCATAGAACGGATCGATCAGCGCGGTGGTTGCATCCGGCATCAGGACCATGTCGGATTCGTTAATACCTTTCCAGCCGCCAATCGAGGAGCCATCAAACATTTTGCCTTCTTCGAAGAATTCGGCATTTACCTGATGAGAAGGAATAGTAACGTGCTGTTCTTTACCTTTGGTATCGGTGAAGCGCAGATCGACAAACTTCACTTCATGCTCGTTCAGCATCGTCAAAACGTGTTCAGCGGACATACTTAAACTCTCCCGGATTGGTCATTGTCGTCGTGGAAACGAAAACTTTTTAACTACGAAAAGTGGCGTTGTTGCCTTAAAAAATATAAAGCGAAATCTGTGCCAACTTTTAAATTGCCCCCAAAAGGCGTTATCATGCACATCATCGTGCAAAAGGGCTGCACCAAAATGAATGCATTGCACCAATATAGTGCATTTGTGTGAACATTGGGCACTTATTTGGTGCAATTGACCTTTAATAACCCTTTTAACGCTCCGTGAAAGCGATCACAAAGAATCTCTGCAATACTTGTTTGCGGAGGATGTTTGTGATCCTGTTTTGTACTGCGATTAATCCGTGTACAATAACGCGCTATTTCTAATGCCTGAGGCAAAGTTGTGATCGAAAATTTGCGTAATATCGCCATCATCGCGCACGTTGACCATGGTAAAACTACCCTGGTTGATAAGCTGCTACAGCAATCCGGTACGTTCGACGCGCGTGCCGAAACTCAAGAGCGAGTGATGGACTCCAACGATTTGGAGAAAGAGCGCGGGATTACCATCCTGGCTAAAAACACCGCTATCAAATGGAATGACTACCGTATCAACATCGTTGATACCCCAGGGCACGCCGACTTCGGTGGTGAAGTTGAACGTGTCATGTCCATGGTTGATTCCGTTCTGTTGGTCGTTGATGCAATGGATGGTCCGATGCCGCAAACGCGCTTCGTGACCAAAAAAGCCTTTGCTCATGGCCTGAAGCCAATTGTTGTTATCAACAAAGTTGACCGTCCGGGCGCGCGTCCTGACTGGGTTGTCGATCAGGTATTCGACCTGTTCGTTAACCTCGACGCTACCGACGAGCAGCTGGACTTCCCTATCGTTTACGCTTCTGCGCTGAACGGTATCGCGGGTCTGGATCACGAAGATATGGCTGAAGACATGACGCCGCTGTATCAAACCATCGTCGATCGCGTACCGGCGCCGAACGTTGACCTTGATGGCCCGCTGCAGATGCAAATCTCCCAGCTGGACTACAACAACTACGTTGGCGTCATCGGCATCGGCCGCATCAAGCGCGGTAAAGTGAAGCCGAACCAGCAGGTCACTATCATTGATAGCGAAGGCAAAACCCGTAACGGTAAAGTCGGTAAAGTTCTGACCCATCTGGGCCTTGAGCGTATCGAGAGCGACGTCGCAGAAGCTGGCGATATTATCGCGATCACCGGTCTGGGCGAACTGAACATCTCTGACACCATCTGCGATACGCAGAATGTTGAAGCGCTGCCGGCGCTGTCCGTTGATGAGCCGACCGTCTCTATGTTCTTCTGCGTTAACACCTCGCCGTTCTGTGGTAAAGAAGGTAAGTACGTTACCTCTCGTCAGATCCTTGACCGCCTGAACAAAGAGCTGGTACATAACGTCGCGCTGCGCGTTGAAGAAACGCCGGATGCAGACGCATTCCGCGTTTCTGGCCGTGGTGAACTGCACCTGTCCGTTCTTATCGAGAACATGCGTCGTGAAGGTTTCGAAATGGCGGTTTCCCGTCCGAAAGTTATCTTCCGCGAAATCGATGGCCGTAAGCAAGAGCCGTTCGAAAACGTCACGCTGGACGTTGAAGAGCAGCACCAGGGTTCTGTGATGCAGGCGCTGGGTGAGCGTAAAGGCGATCTGAAAAACATGAATCCAGATGGCAAAGGCCGCGTACGTCTCGACTACGTGATCCCAAGCCGTGGTCTGATCGGCTTCCGTTCAGAATTCATGACCATGACCTCCGGTACCGGTCTGCTGTACTCCACCTTCAGCCACTACGACGACGTTCGTGCGGGTGATGTGGGTCAGCGTCAGAACGGCGTTCTGATCTCCAACGGCCAGGGTAAAGCGGTTGCGTTCGCACTGTTCAGCCTGCAGGATCGCGGTAAGCTGTTCCTGGGCCACGGCGCAGAAGTTTACGAAGGCCAGATTATCGGTATTCACAGTCGTTCTAACGACCTGACGGTAAACTGCCTGACCGGTAAGAAACTGACCAACATGCGTGCGTCCGGTACTGACGAAGCAACGGTTCTGGTTCCGCCGGTTAAGATGACCCTGGAGCAGGCTCTGGAGTTCATCGATGACGACGAACTGGTAGAAGTCACCCCGACTTCTGTCCGTATCCGTAAACGTCACCTGACCGAGAACGACCGTAAACGCGCGATGCGCGGTGCGAAAGAAGATTAATTAACGCTTCTTTCTGCTATCTGAACCCTGCCTCAATGGCAGGGTTTCTTTTTTGTACAAAGCCCTGCCGCCCGTAGTCAAACTCCCCCTTTCCCGCTACAGTTAATTTTCCACGGTGCAAAAGGAGAGGACCATGCTCTATATCTTTGATTTAGGTAATGTGATTGTCGATATTGACTTCAACCGGGTGCTCGGGACGTGGAGTGATTTAACGCGCATTCCCCTTGCGACGCTGCAGCAGCATTTCACCATGGGCGAAGCGTTCCACCAGCATGAGCGCGGTGAAATCAGCGACGAAGATTTTGCGGCGGCGATGTGCCATGAAATGAACATGTCGCTAAGCTACGAGCAGTTCTCCCACGGCTGGCAGGCGGTTTTCGTTGCCCTGCGCCCGGAGGTTATCGCGATTATGCAAAAATTACGCGAGCAGGGGCATCGCGTTGTGGTTCTGTCCAACACGAACCGTTTGCATACGACTTTCTGGCCGGATGAGTACCCTGAGATACGCGCCGTTGCTGATCATATCTATCTTTCTCAAGAGATGGGGATGCGTAAACCGGAAGCGCGGATCTATCAGAGCGTCCTCGACGCTGAAGGTTTCGCTGCTGACGATACGGTCTTCTTCGATGATAACGCGGACAATATCGCCGGAGCTAGCCAGCTGGGCATAACCAGTATTCTGGTGACCGGGAAGGAAACCATCCCCAACTACTTTGCTAAACAGCTATGCTAAAAACCGTTCATCAAAAAACAACGCGCCATCTGCGGCCGCTGGTCGCCTGGCTAAAGCTGTTATGGCGGCGTATTGATGAAGATAATATGACGACCCTGGCAGGCAATCTTGCCTACGTGTCGTTACTCTCCCTTGTGCCGCTGATTGCCGTCGTGTTCGCGCTGTTCGCGGCATTTCCGATGTTTTCTGATGTCAGTATTCAGATTCGCCACTTTATTTTCGCCAATTTCATTCCGGCAACCGGAGATGTCATTCAGGGCTATATTGAGCAGTTTGTCGCCAACTCCAGCCGGATGACCGCCGTGGGCGCTTTCGGCCTGATTGTGACATCTCTGCTGCTGATGTATTCGATTGATAGCGCGTTGAACACCATCTGGCGCAGTACCCGAACCCGGCCCAAAACCTACTCCTTTGCGGTTTATTGGATGATCCTTACCCTGGGGCCGCTGCTGGCGGGGGCCAGCCTGGCGATCAGCTCCTATCTTCTGTCGTTACGCTGGGCCAGCGACCTGAATAGCGTGATTGACGATGTGCTGCGTATTTTTCCGCTCATTTTATCCTGGGTGGCATTCTGGCTGCTTTACAGCATTGTGCCGACGGCCGAGGTGCGTAACCGCGATGCGATAATCGGTTCCCTGGTCGCGGCGCTGCTCTTTGAGGCGGGCAAGAAAGCTTTTGCTTTATATATCACCGCGTTCCCGTCATATCAGCTGATTTATGGCGTGCTTGCCGTAGTGCCTATTTTGTTTGTCTGGGTGTACTGGACGTGGTGTATCGTCTTGCTTGGCGCTGAAATTACTGTCACTCTCGGTGAATACCGCAAACTGAAAAAAGAAGAAACAGAACAATCATGATTGCATTAATTCAACGCGTATCCCGAGCTAGCGTTACCGTGGAGGGTGAAGTGACGGGCGAAATCGGCCCCGGGCTTCTGGTGCTGTTAGGCGTCGAGAGAGACGATGATGAGCAAAAGGCGAACCGCCTGTGCGAGCGCGTGCTGGGATACCGTATTTTTAGCGATGCTGAAGGCAAAATGAATCTGAACGTGCAGCAGGCTGGCGGCAGCGTGCTGGTGGTTTCGCAGTTTACGCTGGCAGCCGATACCGAACGCGGGATGCGTCCTGGTTTTTCGAAAGGGGCTGCACCGGATAAAGCGGAAGCGCTGTACGAGTATTTCGTTGAGCGCTGCCGCCAGCAGCAAATGAATACGCAGACCGGGAGATTTGCTGCCGATATGCAGGTTTCTCTGGTGAATGATGGTCCCGTGACCTTTTGGTTGCAGGTATGAGCCAGCTTCCGGGCAGGCTGCGGGTAACAAAAGAGAGTACAGCTATGTATCACCTTCGTGTACCGCAAACAGAAGAAGAGTTAGAGAGCTACTACCAGTTCCGCTGGGAGATGCTGCGTAAGCCGCTGCATCAGCCGAAAGGGTCCGAGCGCGATGCGTGGGATGCGATGGCGCACCATCAAATGGTGGTCGATGAAGAGGGCAATCTGGTTGCCGTCGGGCGGCTGTATGTGAATGCGGAAAACGAAGCTTCTATCCGTTTTATGGCCGTCCATCCGTCAGTACAGGATAAAGGGCTGGGAACCCTGATGGCGATGACGCTGGAGTCCGTCGCCCGTCAGGAAGGCGTTAAGCGCGTGACCTGTAGCGCCCGCGAAGATGCGGTGGAGTTCTTCGCTAAGCTCGGTTTTGTGAACCAGGGCGAAATCACGACGCCGACGACCACGCCGATCCGTCATTTTCTGATGATTAAGCCGATAGCCTCGCTGGACGATATTTTACATCGCGGCGACTGGTGCGCTCAGCTGCAGCAGGCCTGGTATCAGCATATCCCTCTCAGCGAGAAAATGGGCGTGCGCATTCAGCAGTATACCGGGCAAAAGTTTATCACCACCATGCCGGAAGCCGGTAACCAGAACCCGCACCATACGCTGTTCGCCGGCAGCCTGTTTTCTCAGGCAACGTTAACCGGCTGGGGGCTTATCTGGCTGATGCTGCGCGAGCGGCATCTTGGCGGCACAATTATTCTTGCCGATGCGCATATCCGCTACAGTCAGCCTATTAGCGGACGCCCCAGCGCCGTTGCCGATCTTGGCTCGTTAAGCGGCGATCTTGACCGGCTGGCGCGAGGCCGCAAAGCGCGCGTTCAGCTGCAGGTTGAGCTATTTGGCGACGAGCGGCTGGGCGCGGTTTTTGAGGGTATCTATATTGTTCTTCCCGCGAAACCGTTCGGCCCCTATGAAGAGGGCGGTAACGAAGAGGAGTAGTCTCCCTTTACGCTTAACTATCGGCCTGGTGTTTTAACCCGCCAGGCGATATCTCTCATCGCGCTGCCTGCCGCCGGGCTGATACCGCCCAGCTGAAAGAAGCCGTGAATCACCCCGAGATAACGCTGACAGGTGCAGTCAACGCCCTGTTCAAGCAGGCGCTGGTAAAGCGCTTCGCCTTCATCACGCAGAGGGTCGTATTCCGCAGTCAGAATATGCACCGGCGGTAAGCCGTGAAAGTCTTTACGCCACAGTGGGCTGGCTTCCGGATGGTGGAGCGCCGTCGCGGCAAGGTACATTTCATAGCCGCTGAGCAGGGTATCTTCGGTGATGATGTAATCTTTACCGTTATCGATATAGCTCTTCATGCTGGCGGTGGCGTCCAGCATCGGGTAAATCAAAACCAGCTGCGCGGGTTGCCAGGCCTGCGCCGTTTTGAGCCGCAGGGCGGTCACTAATGCCAGGTGTCCCCCGGCGCTGTCGCCAGCCAGCGTAATACGGGAAGCGTCGATGCCTAACTGCTCCGCGCGGCGGTGAATAATCAGCGCGCCTCTCTCCGCATCGTCATGGGCGGCAGGGAAAGTATGCTCCGGCGCCAGCCGGTATTGCACGGCGATAACGCGGCAGCCGCTGTGGTATGCCAGCTGGCGGAGCTGATGGTCATGCGTGGCGAAACCGCCGCTGATAAAGCAGCCACCGTGGAAATAGATAATGGCAGGCAGTGCGCCGGAAGCGTTAAGGGGAGAGACAACGCGAAATGCCATGCCGTCGAGCTCGATATCTTCTACCTGAACGCGCTTTTCCTGTTCCCCAGCCAGTACCGTACTGGCGAGATAGCCGCGTCTCCGGTCATCAATATTCTGTTCGCGCGATGAGGGGCGGCCCGCATTGATAAATTCCCGCACCAGCTCTGCGATACCCTTTTCAAGCGCCATTTTTTATTCCCTTAAGCTGTTTGGATATACAGTGTTATAGCCTGATTGTGAGCAAAAGAAAACCAGGGATTTTCGTCGGGAAGTGATTCTGGAAAGCGGCTCGCAAAACCAAAGATTTTGCCGGCATACCGGGGTGTTTACGCCATTATCAATGGTAAGCCGGGCAGCAGGCGCCGCCCGACATGATGCCTGCCGTTATTCCCCTTCGCCAGGGAACAGGAACGGGTTGATGGAGCTGCGGGCGAAGCCCTCTTGTTCCATCCGTGCGTCCAGTACCAGCGAGGCGAGGTCGTCGGCTACGGCCTCCACTTTTGGGTCTTTTTCCTGATAGAGAATCTTCAGGTAGGTACCGCAGTCGCCGCAGGTTTCGGCTTTAATCGCCGACTGCTCGTTATCCAGTGACCAGTAGTGCAGATCGCGCGTTTGTTCGCAGTTGCTGCACTTCACGCGCACCACGTGCCATTCAGTTTCGCACAGGTTGCAGTGCAGATAGCGCAGGCCCTGTGTGGTACCAATTTGCACCATGCTGGAGACCGGCATCGAGCCGCAAACCGGGCAGAACTGACGCTGTTCACCATATTCAGCGCGGGCTTTTCCGGGGATCAGGCTGGCCATCTGCGCCCAATAGAGCGAAAGCGCGGCCCAGATAAACGGCGCCTTATCGCTGCTGACAGAGGCAAAATCGGACGCAAACAGCGCGCTTGCCATCAGTTCCAGCTCCTGCTCTGAGGCTTTTTCCAGATTCTCGATGACCGCCAGCGCCGGGCCGCTCATCTCCGGCTTCAGTTCGGCAATCAGCGAATGCAGCAGCTTGTGCCAGTGCTTATCGCGCGGCAAAACGTGGATATCCAGCGGCGGTTTACCCTGGTCGTTCGCTTCTTTGATGCGCGCGGTGAGATCCATCTGCAGTGGATGGTCGTACAGCACCACTTCCTGCGCGTGGGCGATAAGCGCGGCAAAGCGCAGGTAATCACCCAGCGGGTTATTTTCAGCCAGTTCGCGCAGGCGTTCGGCGCGACGGTTATATAAATTTTTGAGCCGGGGAAACAACAGCGGCGGGATCATATCCGTCGCGCGTTTCTCGCTCTTTTCCAGCTCATCTTGCGGGATGATACGAATGCTCATTCAGTCACTTCCTGGTTTCAGCAGATTCGGCGATGGTCGCGTCCGCTCTGCGATTTGGCGGGCATCATGCGCCCGCTCTGGTGATGTCATTAATGATAACCGCAATCGGCATACGGGATATAGCCACGACATCGCAATGTGTGCGCTACGATACCTGATATCGATACCCCCGACTATGCACCGTTAGGATTAGCTGCCCTGCGCCATGGCTTGAGCGAAACGGGAAAGGTGCCGCTCACGCCTGCGGCGCACTCTGGCTAACGTTGTCAAAACAGCGCGTTATCCGCAAAAAAATGGCGTCGATATACGACGCCATTTCAGAGACGAACAACGCGCTCGGGCCTACGACTGGCGCTTATCCTGCTTTTCGCGGACTTCACGATACCAGCGCGGGTGATGTTTCTTCGCCCAGGTCTTCGTGACCCAGCCTTCCACCATCGCGGTAATGGTGCCCTTCACCCACAGCGCAGCGTAAATATGCACCATGATCACTACAATCAGCGCCACCGCAGAGAAGGAGTGCAGCATCAGCGCGAAGCGGATAACCGGGATGGAGAAGGCCGGCGCAAAGTACGGACGCCAGATGATCACGCCGCTCACCAGCAGCAGCACCAGCAAGATAATCGCCGCCCAGAACACGCATTTCTGGCCGAAGTTATAGCGCCCGGTGTCGCCCACTTCCTCATTGACGACAATCTTGCGAATATTTTTCGCCCAGAAAATATCGTCCCGGTTGATCAGGTTGTGGTGCCAGTAGCGGAAGAACATGATGATGAACGAAGCAAACATAATCACGCCCACGAACGGGTGCAGAATACGCGCCAGCTGCGGGGTGCCCATGATTTGCATCAGCCAGTTGAAGGACGGGAAGAAAAAGCCCAGCCCGCTCACCGCCGCCAGCACGAAGCAGAAGGCGGTGACCCAGTGGTTAATTCGCTCCGGCGCGGTGTAGCGCACGATGGTGTCACGTCTTTTCATTTGCGCACCTCGTCTTTCTCTTCATCCAGATTGTCCTCTTCCTCTTCCGCGCGGTTCGGGCCGACGCCGACGTAGTGGAAGATGCTGGCGGCGAAGGTGGCCGCAAAGCCGACCGCCGCGAGAGGCTTCCAGATCCCTTTCCAGAACTTAACCGTGGCGCTGATTTCCGGGTTCTCCGGCAGGCCGTGGTACAGATTCGGCTTGTCGGCGTGGTGCAGCACGTACATCACGTGCGTGCCGCCAACGCCTGCCGGATCGTACAGGCCCGCGTTGTCGTAGCCGCGGGTTTTCAGCTCGGCGACGCGCTCGCCCGCCAGCGTTTTCATATCCTCTTTGGAGCCAAAGTGGATAGCGCCGGTCGGGCAGGTTTTCACGCACGCCGGCTCCTGGCCAACGTTAACGCGGTCCACGCACAGCGTACATTTGTAGACGCGGTTATCTTCCGGGTTCAGGCGCGGCACGTTGAACGGGCAGCCGGCGATGCAGTAGCCGCAGCCGATGCACTGCTCGGACTGGAAGTCGACGATGCCGTTGGCGTACTGAATGATTGCCCCTTCCGCCGGGCAGGCCTTCAGGCAGCCCGGGTCGGCGCAGTGCATACAGCCATCCTTACGGATGAGCCACTCCAGTTTGTCGTTCTGCTCCACTTCCGAGAAGCGCATCACGGTCCAGGATTTGGCGGTCAGGTCGGCGGGGTTATCGTACACCCCGACGTTGTGACCGACTTCATCCCGGATGTCGTTCCACTCGGAACAGGCCACCTGGCAGGCTTTACAGCCGATACAGGTGGTGACGTCGATAAGCTTCGCCACCTCTTCCTGATGGTCCCGCGCGCGGGGCGCGGGGGTGAAGCCGTTAGTCGCGGAACGACGGATAATGTCTTGCGATTGATAAGCCATAATTCGTCTCCGTTACGCCTTTTCCACGTTCACGAGGAAAGCCTTGAACTCCGGCGTCTGCGTGTTCGCATCACCGACAAACGGCGTCAGGGTATTGGCGATAAACCCTTTCTTCGCCACGCCTTCGTAGCCCCAGTGAATCGGAATACCGATAGTATCGATATCCTTACCGTCCGCTTTCAGCGTGCGAATACGCTTGGTCACCACCGCCTTGGCTTTGATATAGCCGCGGTTAGAGGAGACCTTCACGGTATCGCCATGGGCGATGCCGAGCTTGTTCGCCAGCTTCTCGCCGATCTCCACGAACTGTTCCGGCTGCGCGATGGCGTTAAGCAGCGCGTGCTTGGTCCAGTAGTGGAAGTGCTCGGTCAGGCGGTAAGTGGTACCGACGTAAGGGAATTTCTCCGCTTTGCCCATCTGCTCAAGGTCGCCTTTAAAGACGCGAGCGGCCGGGTTAGAGACCACGTTGGGGTGCAGCGGGTTGGTGCCCAGCGGCGTTTCAAACGGCTCGTAGTGTTCCGGGAACGGCCCTTCCGCCATCTTATCGATAGCGAACAGACGCCCCATCCCTTCCGGCTGCATGATAAACGGCCCGACATCGCTGTCCGGCGCCGCGGCGCTGTAGTCTGGAATATCCACGCCGCCCCACTTCGCGCCGTCCCATTTCAGGAGCTGGCGCTTCGGATCCCACGGTTTACCCTGCGGGTCCGCGGAGGCGCGGTTATACAGAATGCGGCGGTTAAGCGGCCACGCCCATGCCCAGCCCAGCGTATTGCCGAGGCCCGATGGATCGGCGTTATCGCGACGCGCCATCTGGTTGCCGTCAGGCGTCCAGCTACCGGCGAAGATCCAGCAGCCGCTGGAAGTTGTGCCGTCGTCACGCAGCTGCGCAAACGAGCTGAGCTGCTGGCCTTTCTTGACGATCACCGCCCCGGTTGCCGGGTCGGTAATGTCTGCCAGCGCCTTGCCGTTGCTCTCCATTGCCACTTCTTCCGACGCTGGTTCATGCGGCGTGGCGTAGTTCCACGTCATGTTCAGCACCGGTTCCGGCGCCGGTCCGCCCTGTTCGGCGTACATCTTGCGCAGGCGTAAGAAGATACCGGCGAGGATCTCACCGTCGGTGGTCGCAATCCCCGGGGCGTCCGCGCCTTTCCAGTGCCACTGCAGCCAGCGGCCGGAGTTAACGATAGAACCGTTCTCTTCGGCGAAGCAGGTGGACGGCAGGCGGAACACTTCGGTCTGGATTTTCGCCGGATCGACGTCGTTCGACTCCCCGTGGTTTTGCCAGAAGGTGGAGGTTTCGGTGTTGAGCGGGTCGATGGTCACCAGGAACTTAAGCTTCGACAGCGACGCGACAACCTTGTTTTTGTTCGGGAACGACGCTACCGGGTTGAAGCCCTGGCAGATATAGCCGTTCACTTTGCCCTGGTTCATCATCTCGAAATATTGCAGGACGTCGTAGCCCTTATCCCACTTCGGTAGCCAGTCAAAGCCCCAGCTGTTTTCCGCCGTGGCTTTATCGCCAAAGAAGGCCTTCATCATAGAGACGAAGAATTTCGGGTAATTACCCCAGTAGTTCACCTGGTCCTTCAACAGCGGTTTCGGCGTGTTGGCGGCGAGATAGGTTTGCAGGTCAGTCTGTTTCTCGCTCGGCAGCGTCATATAGCCAGGCAGGCTCTGCGACAGCAGCCCCAGGTCGGTAAGACCCTGAATATTGGAGTGGCCGCGCAGGGCGTTTACGCCGCCGCCCGCCATGCCCATATTGCCGAGCAGCAGCTGGATCATCGCCATGGTGCGGATGTTCTGCGCGCCGATGGAGTGCTGCGTCCAGCCCAGCGCGTAGAGGAACGAGGCGGTTTTATCGTGCGCGCTGGTTTCCGCGATGTACTCGCAGACTTTGAGGAAGTCGGCTTTTGGCGTTCCGCAGATGTTTTCGACAACTTCCGGCGTATAGCGGGAAACGTGCTGCTTCAGCAGGTTCCAGACGCAGCGCGGATGCTGCAGCGTGGTATCGCGTTTGGCAAAGCCGTTCTCATCCAGCTCATAGTTCCAGGATGTTTTATCGTACTTGCGGGCTTCGGCGTCGTAGCCGCTGAACAGACCGTCTTCAAAGCTGTAATCCTCACGCACGATCAGGCTGGCGTTGGTGTAAGCCTCGGTATATTCACGGTTAATTTTTTCGTTGTTCAACAGGTACAGGATGACGCCTGACAGGAAGGTAATGTCAGTACCGGAACGAATTGGGGTATAGAAATCAGCTACCGCCGCGGTACGCGTAAAGCGCGGATCGATCACAATCAGCTTCGCGCCGTTGCGAATCTTGGCTTCCATCGCCCAGCGGAATCCAACCGGGTGAGCTTCAGCGGCGTTGCCGCCCATCACCACGACGAGATTGGCGTTCTTGATGTCGACCCAGTGGTTGGTCATCGCACCGCGACCAAATGTTGGAGCAAGACTTGCTACCGTTGGTCCGTGTCAGACGCGCGCCTGGTTGTCGACCGCGAGCATACCGAGCGCGCGGGTAAATTTCTGGGTTAAATAACCGGTTTCGTTACTGGAGGCGGAGGCGCACAGCATACCGGTGGTCAGCCAGCGGTTGACGGTGGTGCCTTCGCTATTCTGCGCGACAAAGTTGGCGTCGCGGTCCTCTTTCATCAGCTTAGCGATGCGATCGAACGCTTCATCCCAGCTGATTTTCTGCCATTTATCAGAGCCTGGCGCACGGTATTCCGGAAATTTCAGGCGACTTTCGGAATGGATAAAGTCCACCAGACCGGCCCCTTTAGGGCAGAGCGCGCCACGGTTGACCGGATGGTCCGGGTCACCTTCGATATGGAAGATAGACGCTTTGGCATTTTTTGCGCCGTCGCCGAGGCTGTACATTAACAGCCCGCAGCCAACGGAACAGTAAGTGCAGGTGTTACGGGTTTCGCGGGTGCGCAGCAGCTTGTACTGCCGTGTTTCCGCGAGCGCTAAACCGGGCGCAAAGCCCAGCGCCGCTGCCGTGGTTCCTGCCATACCGCCAGCGCAGATCTTAAAGAACTGCCTTCTGCTGACCTGCATGGTTCGCTCCTTGTTTCGACATTGTCACGTATAGTTATTTGCTTTGCGGTAAGGGCCGCAAAGGTTCAGAATTGGGGGTAATTTCCCTCGTTCCCGAAGGGATATAAACAGAATACCACATTGTGTGTATGCCTGTTCCAATACGGTTAAGACAAAGTGAACAAGAAGCCTCTTGAACAAATCGAAAATGTGACAGATATCACAGGTTATCGCCAGGTATCGCTCTGGAAGCGCCAAAATTTGCAACATCCTCAGCCAGACGAGTTAGCTGAAGAGGTACCCGTTGCGCTGGTTTATAATGGCATCTCGCACGTGGTGATGATGGCGACGCCGAAAGACCTGATGCAGTTCGCCGTCGGCTTTTCCTTATCCGAAGGGATTATCGAAAACCGGGGCGAGATTTATGGTATGGACGTCGTTCAGGCCTGTAACGGCCTGGAAGTGCAAATCGAACTCTCCAGCCGCCGCTTTATGGGGCTGAAAGAGCGCCGTCGCGCGCTGGCCGGACGCACCGGCTGCGGCGTATGCGGCGTTGAGCAGCTCAACGATATCGGGAAGCCCGTGCAGCCGCTGCCCTTTACCCAGACGTTCGATCTGGCGAATCTCGATCGCGCGCTGGCGCACCTGCATGATTTTCAGCCGATAGGCCGCCTTACCGGCTGTACTCACGCCGCGGCCTGGGTAAGTCCTTCCGGCGAGCTCGCGGGCGGCCATGAAGACGTGGGTCGCCACGTGGCGCTGGACAAGCTCCTGGGACACCGCGCGGAATCAGAAGGCGCCTGGCAGAACGGCGCGGCGCTGGTCTCCAGCCGCGCCAGCTATGAAATGGTGCAGAAGGCGGCCATGTGCGGGGTGGAAATCCTCTTTGCGGTCTCTGCCGCGACTACGCTGGCGGTTGACGTCGCCGGGCGCTGCAACCTGACGCTGGTGGGATTCTGCAAGCCGGGCAGGGCGACCGTTTACACGCATCCGCAGCGGTTAATCGCGGGTTAAATTTAAGTCAGTTTTTTTGAATGATGACAACAAATCCTTCCGCTTTTTGTTTGGCGATGTGAGGGCTACTATTTATCACATCAAGGCACGGAGCCTTATTCAAACAACTAACGTAAAGGGTTTATATCATGAAAAGCATCAAAACTTTTGTCGCAGTTATCGCTCTGGCCGCTTCTTTTGGTTCTTTCGCTGCGGAAACCGTGACCGCGACCGCCGCAACGATGGACGGTGCGGAAGCGAAAATCGCCGCTCAGGCCCAGGCCGCTGGCGCTTCATCTTACAAAATTACCGAAGCGTTTACCGGTAACCGCGTGCACATGACTGCGGAACTGAATAAATAAGCGTAAAGCTACTGTCGAAAGAGCGCCCAGGGGGCGCTTTTTTTGTGTCTGAAGGTATGCTTATTTTATTGTTAATTAAGTCTTTTTATCCGGTGGTCCGCTTATTGCAACACGATGAACAGTCGACAATAAAAGGTCCCCCACTATGCCGCTGTTCTATCAAAACCCCGTGATTCATGCCGATTACGCCGATCCCGATGTCATTCGCACAGGCGATGATTTCTGGATGGTGGCTTCCAGTTTCCATCAATTGCCCGGCTTACCGCTTCTCCACTCTCGCGATCTCATCCACTGGCAAATCGTTAACCATATTGTTAAACGCCTGCCTTCGCCTGAATACGATAGCGTTCAGCCGGGAAAGGGGATTTGGGCGCCCTCCATTCGTTTCCATGGGAGCCTGTTCTGGGTTTTCTACAGTTTGCCCGACGAGGGTATTTTTGTTTCCCACGCCCGGGATCCGCGAGGCGAGTGGAGCGAACCCTATTGCCTGAACGCTTCCCCCGGCTGGATAGACCCTTGTCCGTTCTGGGACGATGATGGACGAGCCTGGCTGATTCACGCTTTCGCTTTCAGCCGCAGCGGGGTGAAAAACAAGCTGCAGATTTTTGAAATGGCGCCGGATGCATCCCGGCTGTTGGATAACGGCCGGATCGTTGTTGACGGCACGCCCTCGCATCCCACTCTGGAAGGCCCCAAATTATATAAACGCAACGGCGAATACTGGATATTCGCTCCGGCCGGAGGCGTCAAGCGAGGCTGGCAAACGGTCATGCGCGCCCCGAGGCTATCTGGTCCATGGCAAAGTCGCGATGTTCTGCATCAGGGAGATTCACCGATAAATGGCCCTCATCAGGGGGCGTGGGTTGAACTGGAGAACGGTGAAAACTGGTTTTTCCACTTTCAGGATAAAGGCGTGTACGGCCGCATAGTGCATCTTCAGCCGCTGAGCTGGCGGGCTGACGGCTGGCCGCAAATTGGGCAACGCCTTGACGATCACGGTAAGGGGCAGCCCGTAAGCCTGCATCGCTTACCCGCGCTGCCTCTTGCTCCATGTTGTTTGCAGACCAGCGACGATTTCCCGTGCGGCCAGCCCGGCCTTCAATGGCAATGGCAGGCAAACCCCCAGCGCCGCTGGCTAATGCCGCATGCGCAAGGGCTACGCTTGCGCTGCGCGCCGACCGCTTCCGATATCAGCCTGTATCGTTTACCTCAATTGCTGCTGCAAAAATTTCCCGCTGAACGTTTTCACGTGCAGACAGCGGTTCATCCGATGTTTTCTCAGGATGGCGATGAAGCGGGAATCGCGATTTACGGCCAACGCTTTGCCGCACTGCGCGTGAGGTATTGCGCGCCGACTCTTCAGCTATCGCTGTGCCACGGATGGATAGACGATCGCGGTGAAACGCATCAAGAATCCATCGAACTTGAGGCGATCGCCGCTTGCAACGAGATTGCGCTGGGGTTCCGGGTGGACTACGACGGGATAGTCCGCTTTCGTTATCGGCTTATGCAGCGTGAATGGCAGCAGGTGACGCCGTCGTTTTCCGCCGGTGCGGGAAAATGGATCGGCGCGCGTATGGGCATTTACGCGCGTGGCGCGCATGAAAACGCCGGCGGCAGTGCCGTTTTCTCTCCGTTTATCGTGCGTTTGCAGTAAGCCTGACGGCGATATGAGAAGGGCAGCTTCGCTGCCCTTGCGGGGTTTAATCGAAGTAATAGCGAATGCCGAGGCGGAATCGCACCTGATCGTCGTGATTCTGATCCTGATCGAGCCAGGCCACTTCCGCATAGGGAAGCCAGTGTTTATCGACGCGGTAGCGCGCCACAATGCTTGGTTCCCAGTGAGTTTTCTGCCCGTTAGAGGCATTGAAGTCGTTTGTGTTGACGAAGAACTCCGGGTTGAACTGAAGCCACAGTTTCTCAGTCGCCTGGTAATTAAGGTACAGGTCGAACTGATGGCTGTCGTTGTAATCCATATAGCCGTTGTAATCGCGATCTTTATGGGTCATATGGTTATAGCGGTAGCGGCTGCTAAAACTTAAAGATTTACTGATTTTATAATCGAGGCTGATATAAGGCGCCAGCTTCGTTCCTTTACTATCAATATCGGTTAATCCGCCCGGCGTCAGCGTCCATTTTTCATTAAGCGGGATCGGATACCAGCCTTCAAACTCCTGAAAGGAGCTTTTCATTTGATTAAAATCTTGTCCGAGGTCGTACATGGCGGAGGCCAGAACACCGGCGCCATTATCAAATATATGACCCAGACCTATTTTATACTGATTTTTCTCAGAAGCCGTAGTATGCGCGTAGCGATTATCAACCCAGGTTGCCGCGGCAAGCGTATTTAGCGTAAAACAGGACAGCGGGATGCCGATCAATAGCGTGCGTAATGTTTTCATTTTAATTCCTGTAGGATTTATTAAGTGCCATAATTTCTGGAGAGAAATAAAAGACACTTATTTAAATAGCAATTGCTGTGCCAGAATATAAAGTTCTTAAAATACATGGCGTTGCTTTAATGTGTTGAGCGTTAATTAGACACTGACTGATTTTTTATTTGCGTCGATACATATCACGAGTAAGAGGACGGCTCCCTTTTATTAAAGGGAGCCAGGAGATGGGTTAAATTATGCCAATACCCGCAGCGGCAAAGCCGAAGACAATCAGCATAATTAACACCTTATTGGGGCTGACCTTTTTATTGAGTAGCTTCAGGCAGCCCAGAACTAAAAGCAGAGGAATTAACCCGACGCAAATTTTGTCGAGGATCTCCTGCAGTACAAAGGGCTGCCCGGCGATGGTGGTTTTAAAGGTGGTGGTAAACTTCACCATGCTGGCGCTCATCGCCCCCACCATCATTAAACCCATAATTGATGAGGCTTTGGTGATACAGCTCAGCAGCCCGGACTGCGTCGCTTCGGCGATATACTTCGAGCCTAAACGGTAACCCATGACGCCGCCGTAATAGCGCAGCAGATAGCTGGGAATATTGTAAATCAGCAAGAACAGCAGCGGCCCCAGTGGATTACCCTGCGACGCCAGGCCAATGGCAATCCCGGTGGCGATAATACGCAGCACGCCGTAGAAGAAGGAATCACCGACCCCGGCAAATGGCCCCATTAAGGCCACTTTGATGCCGTTAATACTGGAGGTATCAAAGTTCGGGTTGGCGGCGTTCTCTTTTTCCATCGACAGCGTCAGGCCCATAATAAAGGGCGCCAGATGCTGGTTGGTATTGAAGAACTGGCTGTTTCGCTTAAGCGACTCAAGATAACGGTGCGGGTTGTTGGCGTAGATTTTCTTCAGCATTGGCGCCAGCGCCCAGCCGTAGCTTAATCCCTCCATACGGGTGAAGTTCATCGACCCCAGCAGCGGAAACTGGCGGATAAAAAGCTGACGAAAAAGCTTTTTCTCGCTTTTATCATCGGCGTAAGCGCTAACGCTTTGTGTCTGGATATCAGTCATTGAAGAACCCATCCTTATCGTCAACTGAGGCGGACGCGGCCGCCGTTGCCGTTTGTTTATTCGCTTTAAGCTGATTGAATTCGTTAAAGCACAGATAGACCGCTACCGAGGCTGCAATAATCGCAATCCCCATAATCGGCAATTGCAGATAGGCCGCCATCGCGAAACCGATAAAGAAGAAGGCGGCGATGTTACGGTTCCACAGCGCCTTCAGCAGAATAGCGAACCCAAGCGCCGGAAGAATGCCGCCAACCGCCGTCATGCCGCGCATGACCGTACCCGGAATGCTCTCGACCAGGCTGCGGATGACCTCGGTGCCGAAGAGCACGCCAAAAAAGGCGATCAGGGCGAAGGGGATGCCGTAAAAGAAGGTCATACCGAGCGTCAAACCCAGCGCCGCACGGTCACGCCCCTGTTCCAGTAGCGCATCGTATTTTTCAACCAGAGCGGTATAGACCAGCTTCAGCACCTGATAAACAAAGACCGCCAGCAGGCTGATAGGCAGCGCCAGCGCAACGGCCACCGGCGGCTCAGCGTGGGTCAGAATCATAAAAGCGGTTGCCAGTACTGATCCCACCGCAAGGTCGGCAGGAACCGAGCCGCCGATGGTGATGGTGCCAAGGAAAATCAGCTCCAGCGTGGCGCCGATAATAATGCCCTGTTGCAGATCTCCCAGCGCTAGCCCCACCAGCGCGCCGCAGATGAGCGGGCGTTCAATCAGCGGTTGACCCAGCGTATGGTCGGCGGTTTTCACCAGAAACATAATGACAGCAACAAGAATTGCGGAAGTTAACATAGCGACCTCGCTTAACTGGCGGCGTTATCCAGCATCTCAATCAGGTTTTTCACCGGATGAGATGGCAGGACCTGATATTCAACGGCAACGCCGCGGTCGGCGATAGCGTGGAAATCCGCCACATCTTCCGGCGTCACGTAGACGGTATCGCTAATGCGCTTTTTCGCCGCCAGGTTGTCGGTGATGCGCCCAAAGTTAGCGACGTTCAGCGTTTTTATCCCCGGCGCCTGTTCGACGAGCCGACGGGCGTCGGCGGCATTGTTAACGATCACCATAATTTTCATGGCTTCTGAACGCGGGTCGTTAAGCACATCGCCCGCGTCCTTCACCGCCATAATGGCGCACTTTGCGGTATCGGGAGCCGCCATGCGCAGCGACATTTTCTGCACTTCGTTATTCACGATCTGGTCATTGGCGACCAGGATGCGGTTCACGCCCAGATGCTTGGTCCAGACCACGGCAACCTGTCCGTGGATTAAACGATCGTCAATACGTACTAAAGAAATCATGGTGTAGCTCCAGTTAGCAAAAGTAGGGTGTCCAGACGCGGGAAAGGCGAACCAGGGCTTCGAAATAGAAGTAATCGCCCCAGAGGTTAGGTTCGTTAATGCCCATATTGCGGCCAAAGTTATAAACGCCTTCGCGCAGCAGGCCGTCCTGCGCGTGGGCAAAGTAGCGCTCGCGTAAATTTCGCATCATCAGTTCGATAGCGTTGCCGTAGGCCGGACGCAGCGGGTCGGTGAGCGGTAATAGCTTCAGCAGTTCCGCCAGACCGCAGGCCGCGATCGCCGCCGCAGAGGTATCCCGGTACTGGTTATCTTCGGCGGTAAAAATCAGATCCCAGTAGCAGACAAAATCTTCCGGTAAGCGGTTAAGAAAATAGTGCGCCAGCCGGCGGGAGAGCTCGGGCTGCCAGGCATCGCCGGTGTGGGCGTATCCCAGCGCGAAACCATAAATTCCCCACGCCTGGCCGCGCGCCCAGCAGGAGCTGTCGCTGAATCCCTGGTGCGTATCGCCGCGCAGCGGCTGGCCGCTATGAACATCCATATAAAATGTATGGAAAGTAGAGGCGTCTTCACGCACCAGATAGCGTGCCGCCTGCGCCAGATGACGGCTGGCGGCCTCGCGCCACCGTTGATTTCCGGTTTCGTTGGCGGCCCAAAATAGCAGCGGAACATTGAGATTGCAGTCGATGATCATCCGCCCCTGGCGCGCCGGGTCGTTTAAATCTCCCCAGGCCTGAATGACGCCCGCCGTGGCGTTAAAGCGGCGATAGAGCAGCTCGGCCGCGCGCAGGGCGAGTTCGCGTGCGCGCAGGTTGCCGGTGAGCTTCCAGGCGTTAACGCAGGAGAGGAGATAGAGAAAGCCCAGGTCGTGGGTATCCACTTTAATCTGCTTATCGAGACGTTCTTCAAAGCTATCGAGCAGGCTTTCCGCCACCGCCCGATATTTATCATCGCCGGTGACCTCCCAGGCGAGCCACAGCATGCCGGTCCAGAATCCCTCGGTCCAGTCGACTTTCTCCACGCTTTCATAGCGGCCCCGTGTCGCACTGGCGGCGGGAAAGGTTGCCGTAAAGCGCGGCAGCATGGCGTCGAGCTGCGTCAGCACTTCGCCGATTGCCGCGTTAAGCCAGGTATGGTTTAACCTCGGCTGCGGCGAGAGATAGCGCGCATCAAGCGCTTCGAGTGCGATAGTCACGGGTTTCCCTCTTCGGCAAAAAAATCATCAATATTGTCCTGCGTTTTGTGCTGCGCAGCCTGGCGCGCCGCGATGATTTCCGGCAGCTGATTCATGTACTGCATCGCCCCGCTGGCGGCGGCGACGGCATCCTGAAGCCGCTGCGCGGTTTCGACGTGTTCCGACATGCAAAACTCCATCAGCATAATCAGGCTGGCGCCGCTGATGACGTGCGCGTGAGGATATTTGACCATCATCTGTACGGCGGTATTGTTGACGCTCCCGCCGGGCATATCGGTAAACAGCACCAGCTCATTGCCGCGACCGGCCGCCTGCCGGGCGATAGCGTCAAAGCGGATGGCCAGTTCAGCCGTTGACTCAATTTCACCGCAGTAGGCGCAGACGGGCGTGACGCCATGGTCGTCGCCAATCAGCAGATTTAATGCCGACACTATCCCTTCTGCGTAGCGGCCATGGGTTGCGATGTACATCTCTCGCATTGCATATTCCTTCATCTTTTCAGGTATCTGAAAATGAAATAGCAATCAGCGTGCCATGTTTTTATATGTATGTTTTTAAATGATAAAAACGGATTTTTGGACGCTTTTTGCAGTGTTGAATGGGCAGTTTATTCAGTGTCGACAGGTTTGCCAGCCGACGCTGGCAACGGGGGGTTAATGGTCGGGGTCAAAGGCGATCCACGGCTCCATGATTTCATAAATCATCAGCACTTCGGTAAGCGGCAGGGTGATATTATATTTGCGGTTCAGGGCCTGGAAAAAGGTGTCGTGGACGGCGACAAACGCCTGCTGCGCCAGCGTCAGCTCCGCCTCTTCCCGGTGGCGCACGCCGTTGTTGACCATTACCCGCTCGATCATCAGGGCGATATGCATAAACAGATTGATGCGCAGATAGCTTTCAAAATGGATTTTGTAGAAGGCTTCATACTGCTTAATGACCGCTTCGACTTCATCAATAATCACCACCGGATTGAGGAAGTTAAGGCGGCTGGCGACGCCTTCGACGGTAAACAGCTTGACCACTTCATCAATCATGGGCTCCAGGCCGCCTTCCATCAGCAGGCCGTTGAAGTAGTCGCGTTTTAACACCCGCGTCTTTTCTTTAATCAGCTGCTCTACGCTAAGTAGCGGAATATACCCGGCTTCCAGATCGGTGGTGGTAATGATCAACCGCGTGCCGTTCAGCGCCGGGTCGGCGTGGGCGATTTTCCACTTCAGGTCGTCATACTCCATCGTAATAATGTCGATCTCCTCCTGTGCCAGGAAGCGCTGAACGATATCCTTCAGCTTGCGGGAGATCCCTTCGCCGGAGATGCAGGAGATAATGATTTTATTGCCCGGCAACACGCCCGCGTAGTAGCGCGTTTCCACCTCGTACGCGCCTTTGGCGCTCTCAATAATCGCCTCCATCGACAGCTTATCCTGAATTTTGGCCGCAATATCCAGCGCCATGGCCGTACTGACGTTGTTGATAACCAACAGTTCGCCGTGCAGGTGGAGCTTAATCTCTTCGTAGATCTCTTTTAGCGACCCCATATCCACCAGAATAATCAGCCCCGCGCCTTGTTTAAGGCGGGAAACGTGGGCAATCAGCAGGTCGATGATCTCTCTGGTGGACGTCGCGTTCGCCATGTCGAAGGCTTTAAAGTAGTAGCCGCCGGTGAGCTGGTTGGCGATCCCGGCGATGCTCGACGCCGTGGCGCGACCGTGGGACACGATAATGCCCTGAATCGGATCGTCTTCGCCGGCGAGGGTGTGAAAAGCGCAGCTTAGCAGCGGCTGAAGCAGGGGGAGCGGCTGCCGGGTGACATGTTTGCTCAGCAAAGCGAGGCATTCTTCGGCCAGCAGCCGTGCCTTAGCGGAAACATAATCGGAAATGGTTTGCAGTTCGCCTGGGTCGAGCGCCTCCTCCGGAGCATGCAGCGCATAGCTCAGGCAGAGCCAGACCGCCTTGCGGATCTCCGGGCTACAGGAGATGCCGGTCAGGCTCTCCAGCTCCTCCAGCGCGTGAATGGTGTTCTGCCAGATATAGCCGCTGTACAGCGACTCGGCGGAGACCGCGCCGCTGACGGTAGTCAGCAGCTGTTCTACTTTGCGATTCAGCAACAGCACGTTACCGCTGTGGCAAAAGTCGCGAAAAATCACCTCATCGCGCATCGCTTTGGGCAGCAGCTGGCTGACATTCAGCGCATCTTCATGCGCGCTGGCGGCAATACGGATTATTTCACCGCCGGACGCCGGGCCGCGTAGCGTGATGACGTCAGCCTCACGATTCTCGCTCCAGGCGCTGGCGCACATCACTTTAATCTGATTTTTTAACTCGCCAATATTGCCGCGCACCGGGGAGGTGACCAGCTGATGCATCAGCTGATTATCGAGATGGATATCCCGACGCAGGCTGCGCGCTTCCTGCTGCAAAAAGTGGCTGACCTGAGCGACGCGCTCGGTCAGCGGGCGCGAAATATAGTTGGGCAGCGTGACGCGCACCGGGATGCGGCGACGGAAGGTGTTAAGCAGGACGGTATCGATATTTTCCGTGGTGGCGAAGATAAAGCGCAGCGACGCCGGATGGCGCGTACGGTTATCGCCAAGACGGTAGAAATATCCTTTATCCATATACAGAAACAGTTTTTCCTGGTTCTCTGCCGAGAGACGATGCACTTCATCGAGAAACAGAAATCCGCCATCGGCGTCATCAAAGGCGCCGCGTTTCTCGCGGTCAGCGCCGGTGAAAGCGCCGCGGGTATAGCCGAAAAGGGTTGCCGAAAGCAGCTCCGGATTGTTGGCGTAATCGGCGCAGTTAAGCTCAACGAAGGGTTTGTCCGCTGCGATAACCCCGCGCTCGAGAGCGTACTGATAAATCAGCATCGCCAGATGGCTTTTGCCGACGCCGCTCTCCCCGGAGAGCAGGACAGGCAAACCGTCACCGGGATAGTCCACCGCCGAGCGGCACAGCGCGACGGCGTCGGCCAGGCTCCCGTGCGCGCCAATCAGCGGCTGAAAGGCGTCGTGCTTTTTCGACACTATGCGAGATGGCTGAGTCTTTTCCCCACCGTTTTGCTGCACATAGAAGCGCACCGGACGGGTGTTTTCTTTACGCAGGTAACCGTCATCGCACAGCCTGTTGAGGTAATGGCTGATAACGCTGCGGTTAACCTGCATAAAGTCCGCACAGTCCTGAGCCGTGAATCCTGCGGGTTTCCGTGCGTAGTGGGTGACTATTTTCTGGAATAATTTTTCTTTTGCCGACAGCGCCATTCTTCAATGCCCCGGATAGAGTAGAAAATAGCGTCGATTTAATTTCGACACTAGACACTACTGCTTTTATTAGACACTGAGTACTTTCTACGGCATTAGATAAAAATGAAACCATGTTTTGATTAGAATGTGATGGAGATCGCCACAGATTTTATAGGATGTAAAAGCAGGCGACGCACTTGCGAACGCCAGAAGAGCGCTGTTGCCCGAACCGCGTGATACGCGAGTCGTGAACCTTCCTGACGCAAAAAAATGCGCTATTTATCACATTTCTGCTTTTTCATCATCGCTGAGTTTATGGGAGAAAACAGGCAGCCCACCCGCGCAATTATCGCTTCAAGCAACTTAATGATCTTAAAGAAAATAAAAAGATAATTGTTAAGACGATCTCATTTTATAAAAGAGATATGCATCACAAAAAATGAGGAAATAAACCCACTGTCAATATTAGGCTCGGAGGAATTTATCAGCATATTGTGATCTCTATTGCAAATAACGGTCTTGAACTCAGGGAAAAATGTGGGCAAGCAAAGCAACGGAGACAGGCAATGAAAATTGGCATGGTTATTAGCGGCGGCGATGTTTCTGGAATTAATAATTTTATATTCCAGATAGCCAGACTGGCGAGTGCCGATATCACCCTTTTTAATGGCGGAATACCCGGACTGCTGGATAAAAATCATCACGAGGTCGCCTGGCGCGATCTGGTTGATTTCTCCATTGCCTCTATTCCGATCATCACCTCCGGGCGAACCAGCCGCAGGCTGCTGCGCAGTGAATATGAAACCATAGCTAAAAAAATTAAATCACTGCGCATTGATGTGCTGATTATGGCCGGCGGCGACGGCAGCCTGCAGTTTCTCAATACGCTGAGCGAATTTGATATTAACTGCTTTGGCGTCGGGATGACTATCGATAATGATGTGTACGGCAGCGATTATACCATTGGTTTTTCCACCGCCTGCGAGCAGATTATTAAGGAAGTTTCCCGGTTAAGAAATACCGGAAGAGCATTACCGGGCCGCGTCTTTATGGTCGAAATATTAGGAGGCTATTGTGGAGAGTTAACGCTGCAATCCGCGATTAAATCGAATGCTGATATCGCCCTGATTCCGGAATCGCAGATGCCGTTAGAAACGCTGGCCGAGCGGGTGAAGCATAAGCTGACACAGCAGAACAGCGTGGTGATCCTGTGCTCTGAAGGCTACACCAGGGAGTACTCTCCCGGCTTTCAGGGGGCCATTGATACCATGATTAAGCAGCTTGAACCGCAAATTGGCGTGCGTATTCGTAAAACCATCGTAGGCTACGGTTTGCGCAATGGCGATCCGACCTGCGAAGAAATTTACCAGGGCACGATTATGGCCAGTGAAGTGGTTCGCTGTATTCAGTCAGGGATGAAAAATAAAGCCATCATAATTAATTCAAGCAACAAACCTATTCCGATTGATTTAGTTAGTATGAAAAAACGTCTGGTCGACACTGAAGGACATCATTATAAACTTGCCAAACAACTCAATATTATTTGAGGAGACCCTACATGCTGAAAATTCTATGCGTATGTGGCTGCGGCCTCGGTTCAAGCTTTGCCATTGAAATGACGGCGAAGGCGGTTTTAAAGAAGCTGGAGATTCCCGCACAGATTGAACATACCACTATTTCCGAAGCCGGGGCGTTTAAATCAGATATGATTCTGACGCAAAAAACCTTCGCCGATATATTAACGGCGGATGCCAGCGCGGAGGAAATTAAACGCGTGGTGGTACTGCATAAGCTCACGGATAAAGATGAGATTGAAGCTAAGATCGTCGCATTCTTAAAAGAGCGTAACCTGAAGGTAGCGGACTATGAATAGCTTTGTAGAGTTTATCGTTAAAGATTTACTCGGCCAGGCTTCGATATTAATTGCATTTATTGCGATGCTGGGCCTCATTCTGCAAAAAAAATCAGCGGGCAAAACGGCGGAGGGGACGTTTAAAACGCTGCTCGGTTTCTTAATTATGATGGCCGGCATCAACATTATTGTCGCCACGCTAACGTTCCTTAACGATATCTTCACGCAGGGATTCGGCATGAAAGGCTACATTACCGATGTCGCCGCCATCGCCGGATTAGCCAACCGTGAATTAGGTTCCGAAGTCGCGCTGACCCTGATGGTGATTTTTGCCGTCAATATCATTATCGCCCGCCTGACGCCGCTGAAATATATCTTTTTGACCGGCCAGGCGCTGCTGTGGATGGCGACCATCGGCGCGGTGATTGGCTATAAAGCCGGGCTGACCGGACTGCCGCTGATTTTAACCGGCGGTATTTTCGGCGGCGTGATGGCGGTACTGATGCCCGCCGTGGCGCAGCCGGTCGTCAGGCGCATCACCGGTTCCGATGATGTGGCGCTGGGGCATTTCTGCACTATCGGCTATCTGGTGCAGGCGGCGGTGGCTAAAGTGGTGGGTAAAGGTTCCCGCTCAACGGAGGATCTTGAATTACCGGATAACTTTAAGTTCCTCCAGGACACCTATCTCGCGATGGCGGTGGTGATGGTGCCGATGTACCTCATTCCTGCGATTGCGGCGGGCCCGGAATATATCGCTCAGTTCTCCAACGGCATTAACTACCTGATGTACGCCTTTATGCAGTCCATTCAGTTTGTGGCGGGAGTATTCGTTCTCTACAGCGGCGTGCGCCTGTTGCTCAACGAGCTGGTGCCGGCATTTCGCGGGATTGCGATGCGCATTGTCCCGGACGCTAAGCCTGCGCTCGATTGCCCGGTGCTGTTCCCGTATGCGCCCAATGCGGTGATCGTCGGCTTCCTGGCGACGACCGTCGGCTCCATCATCGGCATGCTGGTGTTCCCGATGTTTGGCCTGGCGATGATCCTGCCCGGTCTGTTAACCAACTTTTTTGCCGGCGGTACGGCGGGCGTCTTCGGTAACGCGCTGGGCGGTCGCCGCGGGGCGATGATTGGCGGCGTCATTCACGGCCTGTTTATCACCTTCCTGCCCGCCATTTTGGTACCGATGCTGGAAAGCTACGGTTTTACCGGCGTCACCTTCAGCGATTCGGACGTGATTAGTTCCGGTCTGGTATTAGGCCACGCCTTCCAGAACAACTGGCTATTTGTCGCCTTGTTCATTGTTTTTGTTGCCGCACTGGCATGGTTCGTAAACGGTAAATCAGCGAAGCCGAAAGGGGAAAATGTTCATGAGTCTGTATAACTTCAACGCTATTCTGAAAATTGCGCAGGAAAGAGATTTTAAAGCCATTGGCTCATTTAATTTGCACTGTATTGAAATGCTGCCCGCCTTTTTTAAAGCGGCGCAACAAAGCGATAGCCCATTAATGATTCAAATCTCTACCGGGACGGCGGAATATCTCGGCTATCGTTTACTGGTGGATGCGGTTCGTTCATTAGCGGAAAGTGAAAACGTGCCGACCTGCCTGCACCTGGATCACTGCTCTGATATCAGCGCCATTGAAACGGCCATGGATGCCGGATTTTCATCGGTGATGTACGACGGCTCCCATCTGGATCTGGAAGAGAATATTGGCAATACCCGCATCGTGGTGGAAATGGCGCGCCCGCGGAATATCACGGTAGAAGGCGAGCTGGGGGCGATCGGCGGATCGGAAGATGGCAAAGCCGTGGCCGCGGAGGATATCTGCTTCACCACGGTGGAGGACGCCAAACGCTTTGTGGAGGAGACGCAGGTGGATATGCTGGCGGTCTCCGTGGGCACGGTGCACGGCCTGTATACCGGTAAGGCGCAAATTCAGCACCAGCGGCTGAAAGAGATTAGCGCCGCGACCGGCGTGCCGTTAGTGCTGCACGGCGGCACCGGCGTCAGCGATGAAGATATGCGCCTGGCCGTCACTGAAGGTATCAACAAGGTGAACGTCGGCACTGAAATGAATGTGCAGTGGGTCGATCAATGTAAAAGCACGTTTGAAAAAGGCAAAGTGAACGACAGCGTGCGCAAATTTTTAATTCCGGCGAATAACGCGGTCACCCATGTATTAATGGAAAAAATCGCTCTGTTTAAATAAACGCATATTTTTAAACCGTATTCCGTTGCCCTGCTGTCCGTCGGGGAGGAGCTCGCTATGTTTGAATCTTTGAAAACGCTGTGGAAAAAAGAGAATCAACCCCCGCAGGATTATGACGAACAGTCTCGCCAGCTGGCGGGGGAAATTGCCAGGCTGGAAGGCGAGTTACGGGGCAACCCGGCTAATGGCGAAGTGCAGAAAGCATTAATGCTGATATATAACCGGGCGCTGTCGGTCTATGCCAAAAGTCATACGCATCGCGAGGAAATCGATGCGCTTTTTATGCGCATTGATGAGTTACGTAACATTATTCGCCATAATATATAGGAAGTGATAATGACGATAAAAGAACTGCTGATTGAGGCCGATGCTATTCAGGTCGGCGTCACGGAGTCCGACTGGCAGAAGGTGATCCAGCTGGCGGCCAGCCCGCTGGTTGCAAAAGGCTATATCTCGGCAGATTACGGCCAGGCGGTGATCGATAATACCCTGCATCATGGCGCCTATTACGTGTTTGATGAAGGTGTCGCCATCCCTCACGCCAGGCCGGAATGTGGCGTCAAACGCAACTGCTTCAGCCTTGTGGTGTTGAATAAGCCGATTCAATTTGCCGATAGCGAGAAGGCGGATATCGTCATTATGTTCGGCGCGCAGGACAGCAATGCCCATATTGAAGAGGGGATTCGGGCGATTGTCGCTCTGCTTGATAATAACGAGACCATGGCGAAGCTGCGGGCCGCCAGCAGCAGAGAGGAGGTCGTCGCGTTGTTATGAACAGACATCTCACACCCGGCTGCAAAACGGTGATTTTAATTAACGGCATTCCCGCATCGGGTAAAAGCACCGTCACCCGGCAGCTATCGGCAGCGTTTAATCTGCCGCATCTGACCATAGACGGTATTAAAGAGCCGTTTATGGCGTGCTTTACCGGGATCGACCGGACCTTCAACCGGCAGCTGGGCTGCGCCGCGTATGAAGTCATCTGGTCGATCGTCGGCCAGTCGCCGGCAGGCTGTATCTGGCTCATTGACGCCTGGTTTGGCTTTCAACCGCGCGACACGCTACAGCAGCTGCTGCAACGCGCGGGCGTAGAGAAAGTGCTGGAGGTCTGGAACCACATCTCGCCTGAGCTTGCGGTGTCGCGCTATGCCAGCCGGTTGCAGGATCGTAAGCCGGGGCACCCGGGCGAGGAGTATCTTCCGGAACTGGCGCAGCTGGCGCAGCAGGCGGAACCGATGCGGCTGGGGCCGGTGTTTACCGTGGATCAGCACAAGCCGCTGGATATGGCGTCCGCTACCCGTTGGATTGAAGCACAAATAGCGTAAGCCCTTAAGGGCAGCTGCCCGGCGGCGCTTCGCTGGCACGGCCTACAATTGCATAACAATATGATGTTTCGCGTTTCGTAGGCCGGATCAGGCGACGCCCGCCATCCGCAGCAGCGCCGTCGCCACGGCGGCGGCGATAATCACCACGATCAGCGGCATCTTACGCCAGGCGAGGAACACCGCCAGGCCCACGCCCAGCACCCGCGCCATCCCGGCAAAATGTTCGCCTTCGTAAAAGGTGGTCGCCAGCGCCACGGAAAAGAGCAGCACCGTCGCCGCATCGGAGAGCAGGGCCTGGGCGCGCTCGGAAAACGCCAGCCGGCTGCCGAGCTTCGCCCCGCCTAAACGCATTAAGTAGGTGCCCAGCGACAGAATCGCAATACCGGCGATAAATAGCGTCATATTGCCCATTATTTTTTCCTCGTCAGCAGGCCAAACAGCGACAGCAAAACCGGCAGGCCAACCGGTGCGAAAGGAACGGCGGCCAGCGACAGGGCCGCTCCGCTGCAGGCGCGGATCAGGGTGGTGCGGTTTTTAAAGGCCGGCACCACCAGCGCCAGCAGAATCGCCGGGAATACCGCATCGAGGCCAATGGTTTCCGGGGCCGGGAGCAGTTTGCCGACCCCCGCGCCCAGGAGCGCCCCCAACGGCCAGATCAGCGCCACGCCCAGGCCGCACAGCCAGTAGGCGGCCCGCCGCTGCTCGGGGGTTTTCTGCGACAGACCAAACACCACGCTTTCATCGTTCATAATATGGCAGCCGAGGAAGCTGGCGGCGCGCTGGCCGACCAGGTCGCGAACCGTCACGCCGAAGGGAATATGCCGCGCGTTGACCAGCAAACCGGCCGCCGCTGCCGCCAGCGGGTTGCCGCCGCTGGCGACAATGCCGATAAACATAAACTCTGAGGCTCCCGCCAGGACGCAAACCGAAAGCACAAAGGGGACCCAAATCGGGAAGCCGTAGGCGACGGCCAGCGAACCGTAGGACATCCCGACGATGCCTACCGCGAGGCAGACTAAAACAATTGCTCTGAGGGTGTCGCCTTTAAGCGTGGCGAAGTGTTGTTTCATACTCTTTAGCCATATCGAACGAATTTCCATTATAATGAACGCAACAGAATCGCATTTCAAGACGAACGAAACGTTCGTTATAAAAAACACGGAGGGCTGTATGACTCAGCCAATTAGCCTGATTGCCAAAAGCCTGGTGCGGGAACGCGCGCGCACCGGTCTTTCCCTTGCCGAAGTTGCGCGACGGGCGGGAATCGCCAAATCAACGTTATCGCAGCTTGAGTCCGGCAACGGTAACCCGAGCCTGGAAACCCTCTGGGCGCTGTGCGTGGCCCTCGATATTCCCTTTGCCCGGCTGCTGGAGCCGCAGGTGAATACCACCCAGGTGATCCGCCGCGGCGAGGGAACGAAAGTGATCGCCGAGCAGGCAAACTATCAGGCGATTTTACTGGCCGCCTGCCCGCCGGGCGCGCGGCGCGATATCTATCTCCTGCTGACCCAGCCGGGCGCGGACCGCATTTCCCACCCTCATCCGCCGGGTTCGGTGGAGCATATTATTGTCACCCAGGGGCGCGCGCGCGTCGGCCTGACGGAAGCGCCGGAAGAGCTGGGGGAGGGAGATTACATCTGCTATCCCGCCGATCGGGAGCACGTTTTCCAGGCGCTGGAGCCGGATACCCAGGCGCTGCTGGTCGCCGAGCAGAACTAGTCAGGCCCGACACTGGGCCTTCGGTGTGCCAAAAACAGGCGTCAGATAAAAGGGATTGTCAGGCGCGCGCGTTATGATTGATATCACCATCGGCCGTTTTTTGCAGGGCAATAGCGATAGGGCAGGAGAGGTCGAGCTGCCGGGGATGATAGCCGCGCTGCAGCAGCCAGAACCACTCGCCTCCGGCCGCTGGCTCCAGCCCCATATCGGTAAAACCTGCTCGCCGCAGCCTGGGTCGTAGCGACATCAGCGCGCCATCCACGCGCGCCCGGATATAAATCAGTTTACGGGCCGGCAGGCGGGAAATCTCGTCGACCATCTGTTGCGTTGATATATTCATCGTGACGTCCACCCGATCATCACAAATGGCAATTTCAACGGGGGCTGCACAAGTTTCCCTGGCGGGCGGGATCTGCGCCGCGCCAAATTTTTCCTTTAGCAAGTTTATCCAACCATCATCACGGCTATCATCCGCGGTGAGCGGGACGGGGCGTGGCTGCAAGGGTAATACGCCGAGGATAATGCTTTCACGCAGGCCGGATTGAAAGGGGGAGGGGACGTAATCTCTGAGCAACCCCGTTGAGTAAAAGCCCAGCCTCTGCGCCAGGCGCTGCGAGTGTGGATGGCTGGATACCATTTTGATGGTTAGCGTGCCCAGGCCAAGCCTGCTTGCGGCAAGACGCAAATATTCCCCCAGTTGGGTGGCTACGCCCCGGTTTCTGAAGGCGGGGTGCACCGCGAACATGGCCAGTTCGGCCGTCTGCTTATCCGCGTGGTGCCGCCATAAGGCGGCATGCCCGATGATGATGCCATTCTGTTCGGCTATCGCGCTGTGCCATTCGTCCCGGGCGTTGCGCCAGCCAATCAGGCTGGGCATATAGATATCAGGATAGACATAGCGATCGCCGTAAACCGTGCGAAATAAGGCGCTGATGCCTTCGCCGTCTTGTCGCTGGAACGCTCTGATTTCAATCATTTCACCGCCTCCTGCGCGAGGTAGGCGCGTTTGTCGATCACCCGCTGCAGCTTACCTGTTCGGGTATTGCGGATAAGTTCCGCCTGGCTGCACCAGTGAACCTGAACGCACAACTGGCCGGCAGCCTGTAGTTCTGCGAGAGCGTGATCCCTGGCGAGTAATTGACCGCAGAGCCTGTCGGCCTGCTGCCGGGTACCGGAAAAGGCGATACGTAAGCTCAAACGATCCCGGTTATCGGCGTGCTCCAGCATCAGCTGCCACTGCTGATGCCCCATCTCTTCCGTAATAAGGGCCGCTATTTCATCAGGAAACAGCGAGGCGTAACCTACCCGCAAGCGGTGCCCGAGGCTACTGCGTCCCTGCAAAATAAACTTGCGATGTTTGCTTCCCGGAGGTTCACGCCAGGCGGCCAAATCGCCTACCGGATAGCGAATCAGCGGCATCAGCGTGCGCGTAAGGCTGGTGACCACCAGCATTCCGGAACGATTGATTTCGTCGATCGGCTCGCCCGTCGCTTCATCAATAATTTCCACGATAGTTTCGGGTTCAAAGACCCGATGCTCGTCCGCCAGGCAATCCGGCGTGCTGAGTCCGATAAGCCCGGCATCCACGCAGGCGCAGCCGATAGAAGCAATACGGGCGTTGGGAAAGGCGGATTTCAGCAGCTGTAGCTGTTCAGTAAAAAGACTCTCGCTGCCGTAAAGGATGGTCTCGATACCGGGCAGACGGCGGTTTTTTCCAGCGAGCTCTGCCGCATATTGCAGCAGCATCGCCGGGACGCCAACCAGTACGTTGATATCGTGCTGGACGATCTGTTCGGTGAGGGTGTGCGGTTCAAGCGATCCGGTGAAAGGGTACTCGCATACCGGTATCGACATGTGCGAAAGCGCGCCGTGGATAAATAAGAAGCTCGCGTACAAATCACCGGCGAAAAATAAATTTGCCACGCGCGCGCCTGGCTTGAGCTGGCTGGAGAGGCTGCGGCCAAAACTGGTGACGAACGCACGCCACTCCTGGCGGGAAAAAACCGACAGCTTGCCGCCGCCGGTGGTACCGCCGGTCTTAAAGACAATACCGTCCTCCACCGGCCCGGTGAGGACGGGCCAGTTTTTCAGGCCCTGGCTCCCCTCCCAGTAGCGTTCGGGATTAATAAGCGGCAGGTCCTTCAGCTGCCAGCCGCGGGTGGCGAGATGGCGATAGTGTTCGGCATAGAAAGGCGAGCGGCAGCGAACCCTCTCGACAAGCTGTTCGAGACCCGGTGGGCTTACGGCCACTTCTTCCGTTTGGGTGGATTGCGGATCAAGGCGACCCATCATCTTTGCTGTTGTCATATTCAAATATCCTTATTGTGAGCCGATCGGCGGGAGTGCGCTCAACGGCGTTTATCAATGACCAGCGGCGTCTTGCCGCTTTGCGGATGCCGTTCAAATTCGCTGAACGGGCGGCTGGTCACGGCTAACTCCAGCAAATGGGCGTCCAATGCCATTTTGAGCTCAGGGTCGGTGCAGACCCGCTGTTTGACGGTATCAATATTGCCGTCGGTGAAGATGTTGATGCATTCGAGCCCGCTGCGCGGGTTATGTTGAAGAATCAATTGAACAGGGGCAGCGGCGAGCGTTGCCAGCCGCTGGGGCTGAATAAACATCGTGCCGATACGCACCAGGCTGCCGTGGCGGCCTAAAAGTTCAAAGCGGGGGCTGGGGGCGCCGCAGGGGCATTCGCCCGGCAGCCAACGGCCCATATCGCCGATGTCATAACGAATAACCTTCTGACCTTCGCGGGCCGTCGAGGTAAAGAGCAGGCGGCCGGCATCGCCGGGCGCGACGGGCCGATCGTCGAGCGGGTCGACAATCTCCAGCCATTGAATATCCGTCATCAGGTGAAACACGCCATCCGGGCAATGCGTACAGGCATGACCCAGCGGCCCGGCATCAACCGAACCATACAGCGCCGAGCGAATGGTTTTCACCCCGAAACCATGAATATAGTCACGCTGGGCGACGCCCATATGTTCGCCGCCCAGCAGCAGTTTCTGAATACCGCCGTAGTCGCGCAGAATGGCCTCTTCTCGCGTAAAGAGCTGATACAGCGTGCTTGGCATACCAATGAGCGTGGTAACGCCCTGATTCACAATAGTTCGGGCGATCTCGTGATAGTCATCATCATGGGGGCCGCCCATGGGAAGATGGGTCACTTCAAGCATTTCCAGTAGGGTGAAGAAGCTGAGTAAACCACCGTAGAGATTGCCCGCGTACATCAGATTGAGCACTTTGTCGTGGGCGGGATCCAGCCCGGCGGCGAACATGCCTGCGGCGGCGGCCTGCATCTGGCGGCGATAGTCGCGATAGGTAAACCCGGCGAGTTTAGGCACGCCGCTGCTGCCGCCGCTGCGAAAGAAAAGCTGGGCGCTGGGCCGCATCGCGTGCTGTAAGAATGCCGTTTTATCCATAATCGGCTGCTGCGCCGTCAGCATCGGCGGCGGCGGGTTCGGATCGAGCGTGGCCTGCTGCGGCAGGACATCGGCATCCAGCGTCACGGTGACGCGACGAGCCAGCTGGCTTAAGGCGTAAACGCCGTCATGCGGTTCGCCGTGATAGCCGTCATGCATTTTACCGACGGGGGTAATTCGATTGACGCCGGCTGCCAGCAGCAGTTGGCTGAGGGGGATTCTGTCCCGATCGGCGACAACCAGCCCGCAGGTTTGCAGGTGGGTTCGCCAGGGGCGCAGCGTTTGCATCACTTTATTTTGCGGTAGCGGCCGCAGCAGGACGGTTCGGAACAGCGGTGAAGGCGTTATGGCCGAGGTGTGTTGCTGAATGATGCGCCAGCCGTCTCCTGCCAGCAGAGCGTTGTCAGCCCCGGCAAATACGGCGTCCAGCTGCGCGAAGGCGACGGCGCGGGTGATATCCGCCGCCGCCTTTTCATCGGGCATTAACGGTTGCCACCGTGCGTGACGGCGCCGCATGGCCTCCGCCAGTCTTTCGCCAATATCCTGCAATACCGCCGAATCATCGCTATCAACAAAAACGATTTGCGGGCTGGAACAGGCCTGCTGGTCAAAACAGCAAACGTCATCCGCCAGCGCGAGAAGGCTTTCTTCATTAACGGCATCCGGTTGTAGCCAGGCAAAGCTGATTTTATGTCCCCAGGGGATCCAGCGACACCCGCCAGGGAGCTGTTGACGAATCGCCTCGAGGGCGGTATCGCCACCCCAGGCCGATATACCATCGGCGTGGGTAAGCAGCAGGGAAAGGCGCGTGGTTTCGACGGGAACCACGGCGACGAAGTTAGCCAGCTGGTCCGTTAAATCGCAGTGGATAAACGCCCGTAGCAGATCGATGGTCATTCCTTGTTCGCTGGCGCTTGGGCGCAGCCAGTTAATATTCCCGACCAGCAGGCTCTCTATTATTGCGAAGAAGGGAAGCAGTTCCGCATTGGCTGGGGTGACATGCACCACGACGCCCAAAGGACGCCAGCCTTCAAACTGCGGTTCACGGTAGTTAATGCGGCGCACGGAAAAGGGGTTATCCCCCAGCTCATGCTCGAGCTTTTGGCGCAGCGCGTCAGGTTGGCAAAACTTTCTCACCTCTTCCCGATAAGCCGGGCCCAGTTGGGGAAGGAAAGCGTGGTCTTTTAGCTGTTCGATAAAACGCCCGGCGCAGGCAAGCACGGTTTCCGGACGCGGCGGTTGGCCCAGCGCGCTATCCAGCCCGCTCGTCAACATGGCGATGGCCTCTTCTGGCGTGAGCGAGGAATAGTTTTTTCCCTGAATGAAATACATATTAATTTCCCTTAATCAGTTCTGACGCCGCCAGTGCGCAGCTACGTGCTTTGCTATGGCTGGCCCGGCCCAGCAGCTCAAACCAATCGGTTGTCACACCGCATCCGCACTCTTCGGCGCGGTGCAATTGTGCAAGATCGCTCATGACCACGCTGTGCGCAGGGCAGGAGGTGATATAAGGCGACACAAACTGTATAAAACCGCGCTGCCCATAATCTTTCACCGCCAGAGAGGCGGTATCGCGGATCCAGGCGCGGGAATAAACGGGAATATGGAAATGGTGATGCGCGCATTCAATGTAGGGCACGCAGTGCTCCACGGAACCATAGCCGTCGCGGCATCGGCTATCGGGGATCCCGAGCTGTTGGGTCAGCCGCGCATAGAACGCGGATTTAGGGATTTCACGGTCGGTATGCGTTTTCCAGCCGCCGCCGAAAAAGGCCAGCGATTGATGATGAAGCTGGAGCGGCGGTAGCTGCATTTCTCGCATCCGTTCAAGTATGAACCACATAAATGCCGGGAAACCCAGGATTCGTACCGGTAACCCCTCTTCAGCAAACTCCTGTAAAGCGCGAATCACGCCGAAAGGGTCGAACTCATGCCCGCTCCCGGTGTGACGCAGCGCGTAAACGGCGCGTTTGACCGGCGCGTATTTACACAAGAACTGGTCGGTAAAAGAGGTGCCAAGCGTGATGATATCGGCGGGTTCGTAGCTGAGGAGCAGGTAGTTGCAGGGCGCATCGGGCGTTTCCCAGCCATAATGGCGGAAAATGCGATCGACCATTCCCTGGGCGGCTCCGATACTGCGCGCATCATAGCGCATTCGACTTTTCTGCCCGCTGGTACCGGAAGAGGTGAGTTCAAGCGCATCCTCACCGGAGCGGCCGATCGGCAGATTCTGTTTGAAATAGTCGGCAAAGATCGGCGGCAGCTGCGACCACGAATCTATATTGGCCGCATCTGCTGGAATATTGTGGCGGGCCAGCCACTGGCGGTAGCCCGGCGTATTCATAACATGAAATGCAACGATTTCACGCATGGCTTCATCAAAGAGCCGTTGTGAATCGCTATCTTCATGATAAGGGCTGTCGAGTGCGCAGAGGGCATCGACGCAGGATAAAGTGTCCATTTTATTAATCCTTAATAAAAAGTCGTCCGTGAGTGATTAATGGCCTGAAGCTGTTATTTTCGTTTTACTCCTCTTCTGCCTGGTGAATATATTAACGATAATGAATAATGCTGCCAGCATCGGAATAGTGGCCGCGATAATATATGCGCTGAGGCTGTCGCCGGCGCCCAATCCGGCCATTAGCGCCCCCCCGAGGCTAAAAATAGCGACGGAAATCATGCCTATCATTGCCGATACTGAACCTTTTCCATGCTCGCTGGAAAATAGCGTGAGGCGATACAGCGTGGCGTTGCAAATGCCCAGGCCAAAAGCATAAATAGCCATGCCGATAATCAGCGCAATAATATTTTGCCATATTAGCGTCATGACCAGCGCCAGCATTATGCCGATAAATACGGGAGAGAGTGAAAAGTATAATAACTGCTCCGGCTTAAATTTTTCAGCGGTAACGTTAAGGACAATATTCCCCGCAATCAACGCCGCAAAAACAGGTAATTGCCATAGCGCGTACTCCAGCATACTCATTTGCAGATGATGCACCAGCAGCAGCGGGGAGAGCGCGATCCACGCCATCAGCGGCAGCCCGACGAGGCCAAGCGCAACGCTGCCGGATATACAGCGTGGGTTCGTAAGCAAATCGCCATAAGCGCGCGCGAGGGTTTTTACCTCGAGCGGCTGACATTCAATTTTACTGCCATCCTGGCGTACGACGCCGATCGTCTCCGGCATCCAGCGTAGCAAACCGAACCAGGTGAGCGCCGCCATCAGCGCGATAGCAATGAAAAGCGTGCGCCATGACAGGTATGCAAGCACAACGCTACCGACCAAAGGGCCAAACAGCGGCGACAGCAGCGCGATATTGGCAAACAGGGCAATTAAGCGGATCGCATCCGATTCGTTGAATGCTTCCTGCAGGGCCGGATAGCTCACCACCACCACAAACCCCAAACCTATTCCCTGAATAAACCGCAGGAGAGTAAAAACCTGGATATTGTCTACCCATGGCGTGGCCAGGCAGGAAACAGAAAAAAGCGCACAGCCGATGAGTAATAAAGGCCTGCGGCCAAATCTATCCGACGCCGGTCCAATAAGCCACTGAAAGCTGACGCCGCCAAGTAAATAGGCATTAAGTGACCACGGTACGTAATGCGGTTGAGCATTTAAATCTTTAATAACCGTTAGCATTCCCGGCATTACTACATCGCTGGCGACATAAGTTAACAGCTCGAATGTTGAAAGAAATAAACAGAAAAATAAAGCGTGCCGTGAAGAAACAGGCAGTAGTGAGTTATACATAAAACCCTGTTATTAACATATTCCATTATTTTGCTTTTATATCACTCCCTCTTTTTAAAAACTTTTATCAAGTGATTCTTAGTTGATAAATATCAATGAACAGACCGTGTTCATGTTTGTTTTAACTGCGAATTATAATTCCGATACATACTTCATATTTTAATTAAATATAAATCGAATGATTTATGGGGATTAAATGTGCGTTTTCCAGACGCTGCGTTATTTTTCCATGGTTGAGCGATGAAGTCATTCATCTATCAACCATATGATTTGTATAGGGTAAACCTGTCGGATTCAAATATATTCAGCTTGGTGAATCACAGCGCATCTTCGTCTCTTTCTTATGGGGAAGGGGGCGTTTAATTTACCGCCACATTGAATAAACGGTCTTGCTGCCTCTCATTTCGTTGTGACGTATCATCAGGCGCCGAGGGCCGCGGTGTTCAGGTATTGCCGCGCGGCGTCCGCTCTTGCTGGACGCCATGCCCGTATTGCGGGACACTAGCCGCATTCTCCCGCGAAGACAGGGATACTTATGTCGCTGAAAGCCATTGCTAAAGAACTTGGGATCTCGGTAACGACCGTCAGCCGTGCGCTAAACGGCTATGATGACGTGTCGCAGGAGACGCGCGCCCGCGTGGAGGCCGAAGCTCAGCGCCGTGGATATCGGCCAAATACTTTCGCCCGCCGCCTGAAAATGGGCAAAATCGACGCCGTTGGCCTCGTTTTCCCCGTGCGTCCCGCGCCGTTGAATAACAACGTCTTTCTCGAAATGGTGGGAGAAATCAGTCACGAGCTGGCGCGCTATGAGATTGATTTACTGCTGATTGCCGACGATGAGCAGGCCGATAAGCACGGCTATATGCGTATGGTGCAGAGTCGTCGCGTCGATGCGCTGATCGTGGCCCATACTCTGGACGACGACCCGCGCCTGATTCAGCTGCTCTCTTCCGGCTTTCCTTTTCTCGCCCTGGGGCGCAGCCGCCTGCCGCAGCCCTACGCCTGGTTTGATTTCGATAACCAGGCGGGAACGTACCGCGCCACCCGTCATCTGATTAGCCAGGGGCATCAGCGCATCGCGCTGCTGAGCGAAAATAACAATCAGGCGTTTATTACCCAGCGCCGCAACGGTTACCTGCAGGCGCTGCGCGAAGCGGGCCTGGCGGAAACCTGGCTGCGCAGCGTACCGCCCACCCGCCGCGGCGGGTTTCAGGCAACGATGGAACTGCTGCGCTTGCCTGAACCGCCAACGGCGATTGTCACCGATTGCAACACCCACGGCGACGGCGCGGCGATGGCCCTGGCTCAGCTCGGACGCCTCACCGGCGCCGATCGCGTCTCGCTAGTGGTTTACGACGGCTTGCCGCAGGACAGCATCATCGAAACCCCGGTGGGCGCGGTGGTTCAGTCCACCCGGCAGGGCGTGGGCCGCCAGATTGCCACCATGGTCCGCCGCTTAATCGCCGGCGAGGATCTGGCCTCTCTCCAGGTGCTCTGGCAGCCTGAATTTATTCCTGGCGAAACCGCCTGATTCCCTTCCCGTCAGATTAATTTCCTGAACTCGATCACGGATCCGAAACGTTTTGGTTGGCATCCGAAACGTTTCGGATCAACAGTAAGGCATTCCTTGTTGTGGAGATGTCTCATGTCTGATTCGATTTTACGTCTGCAAAGCGCAGCGGCTGATGTGGTGATCAAAACCCGTCCGTTCGCCGAAATTATCTACTGGGGGCCGCATTTAAGCCACTTTACGCCGCAGGATGCGGCCAGCATCGCCCGCCCGGTGGCCAATGGCCGCCTCGACGTCGATTCCCCGGTGACCTTAATGGCCGAACTGGGCCACGGCCTGTTTGGCGCGCCGGGCATTGAAGGCCACCGCCAGGGGCTGGATGCCTCACCGATGTTTACCACGACCGAGGTGGTGCAGGATGGGCAGAATTTAACTCTTCTCAGCGAAGACGCGCAGGCGGGCCTGCGGCTGTGCAGTGAAATTCAGCTTGATAGCAGCGGCGTGCTCAGCGTTCGTCATGGTTTAACCAACCTGCGCCCGCAGCCGTGGCAGGTGGACCGCCTGGCGGTCACGCTGCCGGTCGCCGAGCGCGCCCGCGAAGTCATGGCCTTTCATGGCCGCTGGATCCGCGAATTTCAGCCCCATCGTCTGACCCTTGAACACGACAGCTTTGTGCTGGAAAACCGTCGTGGACGCACTTCTCACGAACATTTTCCGGCGCTGATTACCGGCAGCCGCGCTTTTAGCGAGATGCAGGGCGAAGTGTGGGGCGTGCATCTGGGCTGGAGCGGTAACCACCGCCTGCGGGCGGAAGTGAAAACCGACGGTCGCCGCTATCTGCAGGCGGAAGCGCTCTATCTGGCGGGAGAAATGGCGCTGGCGGAAGGGGAAACGCTGTGGACGCCGAACCTCTACGCCAGCTATTCGGCGCAGGGGCTGAACGGCATGAGCCAGCAGTTCCACCGCTATCTGCGCGAACAGATTATTCGCTTCCCGGACAACAAACCGCGTCCGGTGCATCTCAATACCTGGGAAGGGATCTATTTCGACCACGACCCGCAGTACATCATGCGCATGGCGGATGAGGCGGCGGAGCTGGGCGTGGAGCGCTTTATCATTGATGACGGCTGGTTTAAAGGGCGCAACGACGACTGGGCGGCGCTCGGCGACTGGTATCTTGATGAGGAAAAATATCCTGACGGTCTGACGCCGGTTATCGACCACGTGAAGTCGCTGGGGATGGAGTTCGGCATTTGGGTTGAGCCAGAGATGATCAACCCGAACTCCGATCTCTACCGCGCCCATCCCGACTGGCTGCTGGCGCTGCCGGGCTATACGCCGATCCCCGGGCGTCATCAGTTTGTCCTGAACCTGAATATCCCCGAAGCCTTTGATTATCTGCTGGAACGGATGAGCTGGCTGCTGGGCGAGCACGCGGTGGACTATGTGAAGTGGGATATGAATCGCGAGCTGGTGCAGCCTGCCCATAACGGCAAAGCCGCCGCCGATGCGCAAACTCGTCAGTTCTATCGCCTGCTGGATACGCTGGTGGCCCGCTTCCCGCATATTGAATTTGAATCCTGCTCCTCCGGCGGCGGGCGTATCGATTATGAAGTGCTGAAGCGCAGCCATCGCTTCTGGGCTTCCGACAATAACGATGCTCTTGAGCGCAACACCATCCAGCGCGGCATGAGCTACTTCTTCCCGCCGGAAGTGATGGGCGCGCACATCGGCAACCGCCGCTGCCACGCCACCTTCCGCCAGCACAGCATTGCGTTTCGCGGCCTGACGGCGCTGTTTGGTCATATGGGGCTTGAGCTGGACCCGGTGACCGCCGATGAGCAGGAGCGCGCGGGCTATCGCAAATACGCGGCGCTGCATAAGCAGTGGCGCGATGTCATTCATCACGGCGTGCAGTGGCGTATCGATATGCCGGACGCCACAACCCTCGCGCACGGCGTGGTGAGTGAGGATCGGCATCGGGCGATTTTCCTCGTCAGCCAGCTGGCGATGCCGGACTACACCCTGATGGCGCCGCTGCGCGTGGCGGGGCTGGAAGCGGGCGCCCGTTATGAGGTGACGCTGCTCGACCATCCCGATATTCAGATTACGGGAGAGGGCGGCCATACCATGCGTAAGCTGCCGGAATGGATGACGACGCCGCAGACCGTCAGCGGTGAGTGGTTGCAACAGGCGGGGCTGGCGCTGCCAGTCCTCGATCCGGAAAGCGCCATTTTGATTGGCCTGCAACGCGTGTAATGACGACGGGCCGCGCGTCGGCCCTTTTTGAGGAATACACCATGAACCCGACCGTCTGTACCCATAAAAACAACCCCAATTTCTGGATTTTCGGGCTGTTCTTCTTTCTCTATTTTTTCATCATGGCCACTTGCTTTCCGTTTCTGCCGATCTGGCTATCGGACGTCATCGGCCTGAATAAAACCGAGACCGGTATTGTTTTCTCCAGCCTGTCGCTGTTTGCCATCTGTTTTCAGCCGATACTGGGCGTGATCTCCGATAAGCTGGGGCTGAAAAAGCATCTGATGTGGATCGTGACGGTGCTGCTGGTGCTGATCGCGCCCTTTTTCCTGTACGTTTTTGCACCGCTGCTGAAAACCAATATCTGGCTCGGCGCGCTGAGCGGCGGGGCCTACATCGGCTTTGTGTTCTCTGCCGGCGCCGGGGCGATGGAAGCCTATATTGAACGCGTGAGCCGCAACAGCGGGTTTGAGTACGGCAAAGCGCGGACTTTTGGCTGCCTCGGCTGGGCGCTGTGCGCCACCACGGCGGGGATGCTGTTCAGCGTTAACCCCGAGTGGGTGTTCTGGATGGGGTCGGCCGCCGCGCTGGTACTGGTCGTGCTGGTGGCCATTGCGAAACCGCAGGCCAGCCAGACCGCACAGGTGATGGATTCTTTAGGTGCCAATCGCCCGGCGGTGGATTTAAAAACTGCCGTGGGCATGTTCCGCCAGCGCAAAATGTGGATGTTTATTCTGTACGTCATCGGCGTCGCCTGCGTCTATGACGTTTTCGATCAGCAGTTCGCCACCTTCTTTAAATCCTTCTTTGCTACCCCGGAATCGGGCACCCGCGCCTTCGGTTTTGCGACCACCGCCGGGGAAATATGTAACGCGATTATTATGTTCAGCTCGCCGTGGATTATTAACCGCATCGGCGCGAAGAATACCCTGCTGATTGCCGGCATGGTGATGGCGGCACGGATGATCGGGTCATCGTTCGCCACGACGGCCGCTGAAGTGGTGGCGCTGAAAATGCTCCATGCGCTGGAAGTCCCGTTCCTGCTGGTAGGCGCGTTTAAATATATTACCGGCGTGTTTGACGTTCGCCTGTCGGCGACGATTTACCTGGTTGGCTTCCAGTTTTCCAAACAGGTGGCGGCGATCTTCCTCTCCGCATTTGCCGGGAATATGTATGACCGTATCGGTTTCCAGGATACCTATATGATCCTTGGCGGCATTGCGCTGAGCGTCACGCTAATCTCCGCCTTTACCTTATCGGGTAAGGCAACGTCGGAAAAGATGAGCGATAGCGCGATGACGGTTTAGAAAACAGTCCGATAATTCACAAGGATGTGATTGATAAATAAGGAAATATTGACCATGGATATGAAGGAAAGAATGAACAGCGGCGAGCTTTATCTTGATTCAGGATATGGGTTACCGCAGCAGCGGCTGATGGGCAAGGCGCGAGCTTACGAATACAACCACTCGCACCCCTTTAATCAGGAATTAAGAAACGACATTATTCAGCGGATGTTCGCCGCCGTGGGCGAGCAGTGCTGGATAGAGCCTCCGATTCATGTGGCCTACGGTACCCACACCACCATTGGCGATAATTTTTACGCGAACTTCAACCTGACGCTGGTTGATGATGCAGACATTATCATCGGCAATAACGTGATGTTTGCGCCCAACGTGACCATTTCCACCGCCGGCCATCCGATTCATCCGGATCTGCGCCATACCCAGCAGCAGTTCTCTCAGCCGGTGATAATTGAAGATGGCGTATGGTTAGGAACCGGGGTGATTATCAACCCAGGCGTCACCATCGGAAAAAACTCGGTCATTGGCGCCGGCAGCGTGGTGAACCGTTCCATACCGGCGAACGTGGTCGCCGCTGGGGTCCCCTGCCGGGTATTAAGAGCGATCGACGACAGCGATAAAAAGAAGTTTCAGCTGTTTACAGGGTAAATTGTCGCGGTGCCGGGCGGGCGCTTCATGCCCCCTCCCGGGTAGACATCGCGCAATCTGCCTGCGGGGACGCATTTCCGCCGGGACATCATGATGCTTTTGCCTGACTATTCATTGCCCAGGCATTTCTCGCGTTACGCTGAATGCTAATTTTTCGTGAAACTTAGCCCCTTCCATCATAATCAGACAAACGTTTGCCATCGTTATTTTCTCGTTTTTTTTATTCATTTCCTCAGCCTTTTTCAGCTGAGGAGGACAAGCGTTAATATGCTTTTTCAGCGGCTTTTTAATTATCATTTTAGCCATTATTTTTTATGATAATGTGATTTTTTATAGCGTTTTTATGTGGTTTTTATGTGAATAAATTTATAGTTCATGAGTAGAAAAAGTAATGGTTTTTACCTTGGGCAGGGTATTTTTTTCATGCAGAAAATGAGAGTTTTTATGCTGATATATCAGTAGGATATGACTAGTGTAAAAAACGCAAAATGAAATTAACCTGTTGAGTTATAATGATATTTTAATTTTTTTTATTTCCTCGATTTTTGGTGCTAGTATTTTAATTAAGTAATGTCGTAGGCTAAATATGAGAATAAATAATGTTTATTATCGATGATGATTTTGATCGTGGCTCCTTACGTTCCTTTTCGTTTGGCCGTAATACCAAGCCCGCGTTAGCGATTCAGCGTATTTTGCAGGCGCTGCTGCCCGTGAGCACACCGCTTGAGCTGCAGCCGGACGAGCGATTTGAATTTTGCGATACTGAAAATAACGCGAATATATTCCTCCTGCTCGAGGGGACCGGCGTGGTTTGCCATAGTGAAAATAATATGGCGATAACCACGCTATTTTCCCCCTCGGTACTGGGGCTGATTGATGGATATAGTACCTTTTACGACGTAGAGGCCAGGCCGAAGCATTTTTTCTCTGCGGAAACATCTTGCTCTGGTCAATTGGTTCCGCTTGCTAAGTTTGTAGAGATTATGGACGAGCAAAATCTCTGGCATGATATCGCCCGGATTCTGGCCCATCGGTTATTGGTCATGGCCATCCGCGAGAAGGAGTTTATTGGCGTGGAATCATTCATCATGATCCGGACGTTGATTCTGGAACTCGGCTCCTATCCTGAGGAATATCGCGAGCAAATCAACGTGCTCAATTTTATCCAGCGGCGCACCAATCTTTCCCGCAGCGGAATACTGTACGTCCTGTCTGAACTGCGCAAGGGGGAGTACATCAGCGTCCATCGAGGCGTGCTGAAGGGAATTAATAAACGAATTCCTATCGATTTTTAAATAAGTCCATAACAATATATTAACAACAACGCCTGTTTTTTAGACGCACCAGCTCTTTGAATTATTAACATCATGATTTTTATACGTAATTATCATTATTGACTTGCATCATTTTCGAATGTCCAGTTTTGGACGAAAAAATTGATTTAGATTAATAAAATTCTCTGTAAGAATTATTCCCAGGACAACACGGAGTGTCTTCTTATATTTAAACCGTATTTTTTATCGCCGCAGGGAACGTTCCCTGGGAATGACTTCGGCCATAAAAAAATAAGCGGTAATGAATGAGGGAATACAAAATTAATTTAATGTGTATGGATTAAAAATGAAAAAAGCATTTATGGTAAAAAGCGTCGTTCTGGCAATGGTTATGGCTGGCGGTATCTCTTCTGCAATGGCTGCTTTACCAACCAGCGGTTCTTCTACCACCGTTCAGGGCGGCACCGTTGAGTTTAAAGGCTCTGTTGTCGATGCGGCCTGTGCGGTAACCGCAGATACCAGCAACCAGATTGTGAACATGGGTCAGGTTCGTCTGGCTGCCCTCACCGGTAAAGACTCCGTTGCTAACCAGAAAACCCCGTTCAGCATCAAGCTGGCTGACTGTGATACCACCGTCGCTTCTCAGGCATCTGTGACCTTCGACGGCAACGCGGCGGCGGGTGAAGCTGGCGTGCTGGACAACACCTCTGGCGCGGGTAGCGCGGCGGGCGTGGGCATCCAGATTTATGACAAAGACGGCTCTGCGCTGGATCTGGGCACCGCGTCTCAGGCTGTTACGCTGATCGACGGCGACAACACCCTGAACTTCTCCGCTGACTACTACCAGACTGCGGATACCGCGACTGCCGGTAGCGTGGACACCACTGCCACGTTTAACGTGACTTACCAGTAAGGTCGCGTCAGTCATTTTCATTTAGGGATCCTGTGCCAGGGACGGCGGCTGTGTCATTGAAAGGAGTAGATATGAATTTCACTACACAACGGCTGAAGGCGTTTTCCCTCGCGGGGGCGTTTTTGTTTCCCGCTCTGGCACAGGCGGGCAACCACCACGTGGTAACGGTAAAGGGCGGCGACGTTGAGTTTCAGGGCGCCGTGGTCAATGCCGCCTGCGCGGTGGATGCCGGTAGCGAGGATTTAACCGTTGAGATGGGGCAGGTGCGCTCCAATGAATTTCATGGGCTGGGAAGCTGGACAGATCCGCAGGCGTTTACCATTACGCTGAAGGATTGCGATACCACGGTAAGCCAGCAAGTCAGCGTGGCCTTTCGCGGCCTGACGGATGGCAAAGATCCGGGGGTACTGGCGGTGACCGACGGTGCGCAGAGCGCGCAGGGCGTCGGGTTAGGCATTTTTGATAATCAGGGAAATCAAATTATCCCGAACACGCAGCCGATGAATTTTACCGCTATTCAGGACAATACGACCGTACTCAATTTTGTCGCCAAATATCGCGCGACCTCGAGAACCGTCGTGGCAGGGGATGCAAACGCACAAACCTGGTTCACGTTAACCTATTTGTAATTTCCTGATGCCGTCCGCGGCAAATCTTTATTGTGAAAGGCACTTTATGTCCGTTATTTCTTTTTCCCGCCTGTCTCTGGTGGCGCTGGCCTTAGCCGGTGCCGGTCTGGCCGTGCCCGCGGCGCAGGCGCAAACCGAAGCGCAGGCGCACGCCGCGGCGAACGGCGGGGTATCACTAGGTTCCACCCGCGTCATCTATCCGCAGGGCAATAATCAGGTCTCACTGGCGGTGAATAATACCGACCCGAAGGCCACCTTTTTAATTCAGTCATGGGTGGAAAACGCCAGCGAAAGCAAAAGCAGCGATTTTGTCATCACCCCGCCGCTGTTTGTGATGAAGCCGCAGAAAGAAAATACGCTGCGCATTATGTACGTCGGGCCGAATAATCTGCCTACGGATCGCGAAAGCCTCTACTGGGTTAACGTCAAAGCGATTCCCTCGGCGGCAAAAGACACCAAAGGGAAAAATACCCTGCAGATCGCGGTGCTGAGCCGGATTAAACTTTTTGTTCGCCCGAAAAATCTGCCAATGGCCTCGATTGATGCGCCGGCGAAGCTGCGCTTCCACGAAAGCGGTAATACCCTGACGGTGAAAAATCCCACGCCCTATTATATGACGCTGGTACAGATTCACGCCGGTACCGCAACGTTACCGACGACAATGGTGGCGCCGATGTCGCAGGCGGATTTAAAACTGCCGGCGAACGCGCAGGGAAATATCACCTTCCAGACCATTAATGATTACGGGGCAAACTCGCCCGAACAGAAAGCCATAATAGAATAATAAACAGGTCGGCAAAATAATGACGTTAAAAATAAAATATATCACCCTCGCGGTGATGCAGGTTCTATTTGCCCGGCGTCGGGTATACCGTATTATTTTGCCGGCAACCTTATCGGCAATACCGTTATCCGCGCTGGCGGATAACTATTTTAACCCTGCGTTTTTATCGGACGATCCTAACGCGGTGGCCGATCTTTCGCATTTCGAAAAGGGCGATAGCCAGGCCCCCGGTAAATATCACGTTGATATTTATCTGAATAAGCAGCTGGTCTCCACGGAAGACGTGAACTTTAAAGCGACAAAAGGCGGCCAGGATGATACCGGGCTGGCGCCGTGCTTTACCACCGGGCGTCTGGAACAGATGGGGGTCAATACCAAAGCCTTCCCGGACCTAGCGAAGCTGGCGCCGGAGCAGTGCGTGCCCTTTGCCGCCATACCGGAAGCTACCACCGAATTCGACTTTGAGCATCAGCAGCTGAACATCAGCGTGCCGCAGGCGGCGCTAAAGCAGAGCGCGCGCGGTTATATCCCCCCGGAAGAGTGGGATCAGGGGATCAACGCGCTGCTGCTGAACTATGACTTCACCGGCGGCAACAGCGGCGGTGATAGCAAAGAAGACAGCTACTATCTCAACCTGCAAAGCGGCCTGAACCTCGGCGCCTGGCGCCTGCGCGACTACTCCACCTGGAACTACACCAGCGGCGAGGGCGACACGCAGAACAAGTGGGAGCATATCAGCACCTACGTCGAGCGCACGATCGCGCCGCTGAAGGCGGAGCTTACGCTGGGGGAAAGCTACACCCCGTCGGACGTTTTCGACAGCCTCGGCTTTCGCGGCGTCCAGATTGCCTCCGATGACAACATGCTGCCGGACAGCCTGAAAGGCTTTGCGCCGACGGTCCGCGGTATCGCGAAGAGCAACGCCAGGGTCACCATCAAGCAGAACGGCTACGTTATCTACCAGACCTACGTCTCGCCGGGCGCCTTCGCCATTAACGATCTCTACCCGACCTCGTCGAGCGGCGACCTGCAGGTGACGGTAAAAGAGAGCGACGGTAGCGAAAATACCTTTACCGTGCCGTACTCCGCGGTGCCGCTGCTGCAGCGCGAAGGACGACTGAAATACGCCCTGACCGCCGGTAAATACCGCAGCACCAACGATGATCAGGATGAGGTCAATTTCGCCCAGGGAACGGCGATCTATGGTTTGCCGCATGGTTTCACCCTTTACGGCGGTTCGCAGGTCAGCAACGACTACCACGCCTTCGCGCTGGGCGCCGGGCTGAACATGGGGGATTTCGGCGCGATCTCCGCCGATATCACCCAGGCCAACAGCACCCTCGCCGACGGCAGCCAGCACGACGGCCAGTCGGTACGCTTCCTGTACGCTAAGGCGCTGAACGATCTCGGCACTAACTTCCAGCTGCTGGGCTACCGCTACTCGACGGAGGGGTTCTACACCCTCGACGAGACGACGTATAAAAACATGAGCGGCTATACCGGCGACAATGAGTGGAAGGATGAGGATCACGACGGCAAGCAGGATAAGCCGGTGTGGACCGATTACTACGATCTCTACTACACCAAAAAAGGCAAAGCGCAGCTCAATATTTCGCAGCAGGTCGGCAAAATCGGCTCGATTTTTGTCACCGGCTCCGAGCAGACCTACTGGCACACCGATGAGAAAGATCGCATGTTGCAGGTGGGCTATAACGGCAGCTGGAACGGCATCTCCTATAGCCTGACGTGGAACTATGACAAGTCGCCGGGGGAAGAGGAGGCGGATCAGATCTACGCCTTTAATATTTCGCTGCCGATTGGCCAGTGGCTCTCCAGCAACCATAGCGCGGATATCTACCGTTCGGCCAATACCACCAATATGAGCTTCGGCACCACCACCGACCAGCACGGTAAGACCACCGGGACCACCGGCATCAACGGGACGCTGCTGGCGGATAACAACCTGAGCTATAACGTGCAGGAGAGCGACGGCAACCACGGCACCAGCAACAGCGGCAACGCTAACATGAGCTATCAGGGCACCTACGGTAACCTGCAGGCCGGCTACAACTACAGCGACGGCTACCACCAGGTGAACTACGGGGTGAGCGGCGGCGTGGTGGTCCACCGCAACGGCGTCACCCTTAGCCAGCCGCTCGGCGACACCAACATTCTGGTGACAGCGCCGGGGGCGGCCGGGGTCGAGCTGGAAAATGCCACCGGGGTGAAAACCGACTGGCGCGGCTACGCGGTGATCCCGTACGCCACCACCTATCGCCAGAACCGCGTGGCGCTGAATACCAACTCCATGGGGCAGAACGTCGATATTGACGACGCGGTCACCAACGTGGTGCCGACCCAGGGGGCGCTGGTGCGCGCCGAATTTAACGCCCACGTCGGGGTGCGCGCGCTGATGACCCTGATGCATAACGGTAAGCCGGTGCCGTTTGGCGCCACGGTCAGCCAGAAGGCGGGTAACAGCACCATCGTTGGCGACGACGGCCAGGCGTACCTTGCCGGGCTGCCGCTGGGCGGCATGCTGGAAGTGCAGTGGGGCGAGGGCACTGGACAGCACTGCGTGGTGAAATATCAACTTCCGGAGAGCGCGAAGCAGCAGCCGGTGAATAAATTAAGTGAAAGGTGTCAGTGATGAAATTAATTAAATACGGGCTATTTGTATTCTTCGCCGCTTTTCTGTGGGGGAAAACGGATAAGGCGATGGCGAGTTCTTGTAGTTTGACATCGGCAGTATCAAACGTGACAATTAACCATCCATTTAATTTTAAAGCTAATTCCAATGGTGCAAATGTTACAAACGAAGATGCTCCTGTAACATTCTGGAGCGGTAGTTCCGATGAGACATACGTTTGCCCAGCAGCAAGTCAATCAATGTATATTTGTGGGACTGACGATCAGTATAATATTGGTGGTCACTCTACTTTTATTTCGCCAGGTATTACCGCAGGCGCAGCGGTTACCAATGGTTCACCTTCTGTGAATACATTAACTTATGGAGGTTGTTGGGGTGTTTCTATTTCTGGAGGACCATATCCTGCCAGCGGTCAAATGAAGGATAGTCTGACTACTCTAAATGGCTGGAATAAAGCACTGGCATTTTTCTTTATATCTGACTCAACTCAAGCAAGAAACATTACTATTACTAACAAGCTTGTTGGGAGAATATTTCTCACCACTGACTGGGCAGCAGATGGCTCCCCTTTAACAACTGTTTACGTCTCAGGTACGATAACTGTTCCTGCTTCCTGTAAACTTGCATCCAATTCAGTGGTGATATTACCGGATACCTACTCCGGCGATTACGGCAAAGCCGGTACTGGAGCGAAAGTGGGAACTGGCACCACGCAGCCTATGAGCATTCAATGTTTAGGTGGTAGCGAGTCTGCCACCATTGACCTGCATGTTACCACCAGCAAAGTTTCCGGTGATGATATTGTGACCTCCAATCCAGACGTCGGTGTAAGAGTTTTGGATGGTAGTGGTAATACTGTATCAGCAAATAATGGTGATGTATCAGCCACCCTCAGCGACGGCGCAGTGGATGTACCATTTACCTATGTTCCCGTGGCCATTACCGGGAAAAACCCGACGCCAGGTGATTATTCGGCGATTGAAACTATCACGGTGACTATTCCTTAATAAGGGCATGACATGAAAATGTATTGGTTATGTTTACCTTTTTTTCTGCTTAGCGGTGTGTCCCTGGCAGATACCCAGATTGGGACCTGGAATATGACGATTAATGGTACCGTTCTGCCTTCATCCTGTGATATTGATAGCAGCAGCCAGACGCAAAGTATCAATCTTGGAACCTTCTCAGCAAATACCTTTTCCAGCACGGGTGATGTCAGTCCCGATGTTCCTTTAGATATTAAGCTGACAGGATGCGGTGACAGTATTGTAGGGGCAACGTTAACGTTTAGCGGCCACGCGGATTCTGGTAATTCTAATCTGTTGGCGTTATCTGATACGACCGGTACTGGTATGCTGGCAAGTGGCGTCGGTGTGGAAATTAAAGACAGTGATGGTACGACAATCCCATTAAATACCGCCAGCAAGCAATACCCGCTCTCTGCAGGCGATAATACATTGAATTTTTTATTACATTATAAAGCGACAACGATTCCCGTAACCGCAGGGTATGCAACGGCTGTGATGTATTTTGATGTGGACTATCAATAATGAAAAAGAAACTATTATTATTATTGTGTATCGGTTGGACGTTTTCGGCCTTCGCCCATGACGGCACTGTGAATATTTCTGGTATGATTCAAAATCAGACCTGTACTGTTGCGCAGGAGTCCATCGATCAAACGGTATCGCTTGGGGATATTGACTCACGACAGCTAAGCAATATTGGTGCGGTGTCATCCGCTGTTGCTTTTGTCATTGATTTACAAAACTGTAGTAGCGTGACTAAAGGGGTTTCATTCACTTTTTCAGGTTCAGTAGATGGTGATAATTCTGATCTATTGGCGTTGTCTGATGAGGCTGGTTCTGCTTCCGGATTAGGTATTGCCATCAAAGATGATGATTCAACCCTGATACCGTTGAACAAAGCCAGTAAAGATTATGCGATCGACCCCAGTCAGGCGGATAATCGTTTGGTTTTTTATGCACAATATATGGCAACCAGCACAAATGTGACAGCAGGTACGGCAAATGGAACGGCGACCTTTTCATTAACTTATCAGTAATGGGGGTCGCATGTTTAAATTTATCTCTGGGACCTGCTGCTCAATTTATGTCATTTTATTTTGCGTTTTCCCTGCCCACGCTGGTATTGTCGTGGGCGGAACCCGCTTTATCTTTAATGGTGATCAAGACAGTATTTCGTTTCAGGTGAAAAATACTTCTGCTAATGTATATTTGGTGCAGACTAAAATTTTCTCCGGTAATGACGACGAAGGTAATAACAACGCTCACGATAAAGTTCATGAAGTCCCTTTTATTGCAACGCCGATGCTATTTCGCTTAAAACCATTACGCGATAACTATGTTCGTATTCTGAAAGTCCCCGGGCAACTTCCTCAAGATAGAGAAACTTTGTTCTGGTTAACGATAGCAGGCATCCCAGCCAGCCAGGATGCTAAAGAAAATAATATTGTACAAATAGCTGTACGTAATAAAATGAAGCTATTTTATCGACCGAAAAATTTACCGGGAAATCCTAAGGATGCCTATAAATCTTTGGCGTGGTCACGTCAGGGAAAAACGATAACGGTGAAAAACCCGACGCCTTATTTCGTTACGCTACTGACCTTAACGGTAAATGGGCAGAATATTGCTCGTCCGGGGATGGTAGCGCCTTACTCATCTCTGAGTCAGTCCTGGTGTCCTGAGGCCGGGAGCTGCGATATTCAGTGGCAGGCGATAAATGATTACGGGGCGGCGACACCCATTTTGCATTCCCGCTTCTGACAGGTTAATGCAGATGACCATTTCTGAAAACTCATCGGCGGCCTCCCGCTGGCTCCTTATGATGCTGGCGCTGATCCTGCTTGGCGTTATGCATATTGTCCTGCCCAGCACCGGCGGCAGCGGCGCTGATTTACCGGAACCGCTGCTGGTCTGGTGCGTGCTGCTGGTCGCGATGGTCGGCTGCGCCTGGTTTTTGCGGCATCAGAGGCTACGCAGCAGCCCGTTCCTGCGCGGCATGGCGCTGGCGGCGTTACTGCTGACGCTGCCCCTGCTCTGGAGCCCCTCCGCCGACTGGCGGCTGGACGCCTTCCCGCGCCTGGCGGGCCTGTGGGCGGGCGTGGCGTTTTATTCTCTGCTGCTGAACTGTCGGCTCACGCCGCGTCAGCAGCAGACCGTGCTATGGCTGATCGTCGCCGCCACCCTGATTCAGGCGGTCTATGCGCTGGTGGGTATCGGTCATCCGGCGTGGCTGCCGCTGCCGGCGCAGGCGGCGCAGCGCCAGGCCGGTCAGTTCGCGATCGGCGTTTTTCTGCAACGCAACGTCACCGGCTCCTTTATTGCCACCGGCGCCGCGGTGCTGCTGTGGCTGGCGGCCGACGCCCGCTTTGTCTGCCGCAGCGTCGCGAGGGAGAGATATCGTCAGTGGGGAAGCGCGCTCGGGCTCGGGCTGCTCTACGCCACGCTGACCCTGCTGAAATCCCGCACCGGATGGCTGGGCGGCGTGGTCTGCTGGCTGATGATGGTGACCATTTTTTGCTTCTCGCCGTTACGCCGCTCCGCCGCGCGCGGGGCATGCTGGCGTGTCGTACTGGCGCCGGTGGCCGGTGTGCTGCTGGGGCTTGCCCTGCTATCGGTCTCGTTACTCAACGCCCTGCATGAACATGACGGCTCGAATCTTGAGCGGGTTTTTATTCTGCAGCAGACCTGGAAAATGATACTGCAGCATCCGATCGTCGGCTGGGGCTACGGGGGATACGCCTGGTCCTTTGCCCATTTCGTGGCCGATAGCGTCCCGCCGTTGTCCCGCCGGGTCCCGGGGTTAACCTATCCGCATAATGACCTGCTGTTCTGGTGGGTCGAGGGCGGAGCGGTCGCCCTGCTCGGGCTGCTGGTGCTGGGGGTTAGCGGATTCAGGCTACTGCTGCGCCGCCCCGGCGTACGGCAGCTGGCGCTGCTGGCCTGCCTGATGCCCATTTTGCTGCACACGCAGCTGGAGTATCCGCTGTATCAATCGCCGGTACACTGGTTGCTCGTTCTTATCCTGGTCAACCTGGCCGATCGCTGTCCGACCGGCGAACAGGCGCCGCTGTCCGCATTCACCGCGCCCTCCACGCGGCCGGTGCCCTGCGCGCTGATGATCCTGGCCTGCTACGGCGCGCTGCTCACCGGCTGCGCCTTCTGGCAGGGGCACTATCTGACCGCTTTTCAGCAGTCGCCGCAGCGTTTTGCCAGCCGCGTACTGCGGCTGCATGACATCGGCATCGGCAGCGAAAGGCTGCGTAAAGATCGGGCGCTCAGCTATATCATCCGCTATCAGTCGAGCGCTAACGTCGAGGACCTGGAGGCTTTCAACCAGCTCGGCAGGCGCTGGATTGCGGTGTGGAACGACGCCGATATGTACAACAATCTTATTAACGTCGAGCGGTATCTTGGGCAACAGAAAAATGCCCGGGCTTTGCGCGAGGAGGCCCGGCGGCTCTATCCTGAGGACCGGCGTTTTTCATCGTAGTGCCGATGCCGGTTATGACCGCGGGCTCAGCGTCGCAGAGGCAGCTGAGCCTTTTTACGTATATTGCCGGTCGGGGCTGAAAAAGCATTGATCGAATATAATTAGCAGTGTAATTATCTCCTGTGGTTTGAAATTGATTTCAAAAATGCCCAACACAGGAGTGTTACCCCATGGACGCACGTCAATGCACTGCCGCAGCGGTTTTACTTCTCGCCTGCACTTCTTCTTTTTGCTACGCTGGCCATACCGGAAAAGTCCGCTTCATTGGCACCGTTGTGGAGTCGGGATGCTGGAACACGCCCGGCCAAAATGAATTATTCTGTTATCGCGATAAGACCATTTCTCATTATTCCGCGGCGCACGTCAGCAGCGTTTCGCTGGATGTCAGTAATGCGGTGGTGCAAAAAACATTTCTTGATAAACAAAAGCAGCTTGAACAGTTAACGATTAATTACTATTAAGTTTAATGACATTTAAATATCTTCAGCTCATTGGGTTGAAGATATTTATCTCGTCAGAAAATTAAGATGTTAGCAATAAATTACATAATTTTATTATTCTTACAATCTACGACCACTTTATCGCTGCGAATTTATTGAATCACCACATATTCCTCTATACTATTCCTCATATGTTTTACGCAGAAAAGAAATAATATATGGCTAAGGTGGTTTTATTTCCGCAGATCGCTTCTTCGCTGGAGTGGTTAAAAGGGCATGGCGATACAATTCTTCAGTATGGCTGGAACGTGATTGCCGCTTGTATTCTCTTTTTTATCGGCCGGGTTGTCTCAACCTTATTATCTAAAGGTATCGAGAAAATACTTCTGCGGCGCAGGGTAGATATTACCGTTATCCATTTCTTTGCCGCCCTGGTACGCTATATCACGCTGGCGTTTGCGGCTATCGCCGCGCTTGGCCGCTTAGGCATAGAAACGTCCTCAATTATTGCGGTTATCGGCGCGGCGGGGCTGGCGGTGGGGCTTGCGCTGCAGGGATCTCTATCAAACTTTGCCGCTGGCGTACTGCTAGTCACGCTACGTCCTTTCCGGGCCGGAAACCTGGTGCAGATCGGGGCCATTACCGGAGTGGTGGAATCCGTACATATATTTTCTACCACCTTGCTCACCGCGGATAATAAAGACGTGGTGATCCCGAACGGCAAAATTATCGCCGACAGCATCGTTAACTATTCGCGCCATCCATTTCGGCGTATCGATTTGATGATTAGCGTCGGCTACGATAGCCGGATTGCGGAAGTGAAGCGCGTTATTCTGGCGGTCATCGATGCTGACAGACGCATCGATCGGCAGCGTGACACCACCGTTCGTCTGGCCGAACTTGGCGCCTCGTCACTTAATTTTACCGTGCGCGTGTGGGTGAAAAACACCCATTACTGGGATACCTATTACGATCTGCTGGAGAATATTAAAGAGGCGCTGGACGAACATCATATTGCGATTCCTTATCCGCAGATGGATATTCGCGTGGCCGGCACCGTACCAACGTTATCCTGATGGCTGAGATGATATGAATCCGAAAGTGATGGGTTGTATGGCTGTCTGTTTTCTGCTGACGGGCTGCGGCAGCGTCATGGGAAGAACCACTCTGGCGGAGGGCGAAACGTGGTATCCAGGGGTTAAAACGGATATCGCGGTGATCCGCGGTGACAGCGAGTATGATTATAATTATCTTCAGGGAACATTATGGACCCTGGATACGCCGCTGTCGTTTATTGGTGATACGCTGATGCTGCCGGTTGATTATTTCCACGGCCCTTGGTTAATTCACTCTGCAAAATAAAATATATTATAAGATGGTGTTTATTCATTATGAGTTCTATTTTACATGTGGCCGTAATGTCTCCAAATCGTTATTTCTGCCTGGGGCTGAATAGCCTGCATGAACAAAAGGCGATGCCCGCTATTCAGCTGCACTTTTGTCACGACCTGAAGTCCTTAAAAGCATTAATGGAGAGCGTTACGCTCTCCGGCGTGCTAATGGAAACGTTTGGTGAAGGAGAGAACATCTACGATGCGTTTGTTTTTGGCGATTATCTAAAAAGGCAGGCCAGAGACATCGCCGTGTTTGTTTTTCGCTCATTCTGGAGCAATCTTTCTGATTTGCCGCATTATGCGCGCTATCATGTTTCCTCAACTGAAGATGAAATATGGGAATATTTGAAATTAATACTGAGGGGCTATCAGCGAAATAATTATATCTCCCGCTGGGAGACCCTGCTGACCCATAAAGAGTATCAAGTGATCAGAATGCTGTGCTGCGGAAAGCAGTATCATCACATAGGGAAATCACTGGGTATTACGATTAAAACCGTGAGCCCGCATAAAATCAAAGCGCTGAAAAAACTCGGCGCGCCCAGCATGTCATCTTTAATTCTACAATTTAAACGCTAATGGTCGCGTACGGCGTAGCAGGCTGCCGTGGCCGGGCGTGCATAGACCATCCGCGGATCCCCGCATGCTGCGTATTTATCGCGCCAGCCAACGCCATCCCGCAGCAATAGCATAATCTCTTATTCTCCCTTCCTGTATTCTGCTTTCCTGTTGATGGTGCTCGTAATATATTCTCGCCTGGTTTTAATAAAAACCCATAATAGGGCTATGAAATTGCGAAGGCTAAACGTGATTCCATGTAACAAAGCAACATGTGAACTGGCTTACATTTTCAACCGCGCTCGCCATTTATAGTGAGCGCCAGTGTTAGGGGGCGTATTCAATCATCATGGCATCCATTAAAGACGTAGCGAAAAGAGCGGGGGTCTCGACGGCGACCGTATCGCGAGTGCTCAACAATCATCCCAGCGTCGTGCCGGAAACGCGGCAGGCGGTGCGTGATGCGATGGATTACCTCTGCTATGTCCCCAGCAAGAGTTCGTTTCAGCTTAGCGGGAAATGTTCAGGGCTGATTGGTGTGGTTTTGCCTAATCTGGTGAATCCTCACTTCTGCGAACTGTTGGCGACGGTAGAAGAAGAGGCCCGGTATATCGGCAAATCGGTGATCGTTAAAACGCATCAGAACCAGCCGCAGCAGGATAAACATATTATTCAGACCTTAGTGGGGATGGGCATTGACAGCTTGCTATGGGTGCCGACAGAAGCTGAAGCCGAACTTTCAGAATGGTTAAGTATTACCCGGATCCCGGTTGCCGTTGTCACTCAGGTGTCCCGGTTCTTTAATTCCGTATCGATTAACCAGGATCGGGGGGCGGAAAGTATTGCGGAACATTTTATTCATACGGGCCATCTTTCATTTGGCTTTGTTGCCCAGGAAGGGGTGGATAGCCGCAAGGTCTCGTCGTACAGCAAAAAAATAGCGAGTCACGGTTTAAAGCTTGCGAAAGATAATTCGTTCTGGATAGCCAAAGGCGAGGGTGAAAAGATATCAGGCCATATTAGTATTCTTGATGACATTATCGAGAAACTCAGCGAGCCGACGCGAACCTGTACATGTCTGTTAGTGTATAACGACATTGCGGCAAACTATATTATCGATGGGCTAAAAGAAAAGAGCATCTCCGTTCCTGAAGATATTGCGATTGCCAGCTTTGATAATACCCTGCTGGCGCAAACTAAAAAAATCACCAGCGTTGCACAGCCGGTAAATGAAATTGCTCACCTCGCGTTTCAGATGGTGAAATATCAACAGCAGCCGGACAGTATTGAAATGCACGAAATTGTCTCGCGGTTAATTATCCGTGAGAGCAGCGTAAAAATTAATATTACTTCCCTGTAAGGGATTTATGTTTAGAAATGGCGCGACAATTTGCGCCATGGGCTCCTTTTAACAAAAAATAGGTATATTTATGTCTGCTACCGCAATGGAAAAGCCAAGCGCTTATGAAAAGCTGGGGCTGAGGGAGAAGATCGGCTACGGCATGGGTGACGCTGGTTCAGGAATGATATGGAGCGTACTGGCGCTCTATCTGACGTGGTTTTATACCGATGTATATGGCCTGAACGCCGGGGTGGTGGGCACATTATTCCTGGTTATCCGCATCTTTGACGCTTTTAGCGATCCGCTGATGGGGGCCATCTGCGACCGCACCGTCTCGCGCTGGGGTAAATTCCGCCCATGGTTATTATGGATGGCGTTTCCGTTTGGTCTGGGCGCGGTACTGATGTTCACGACCCCAGAGCTCAGCATGAACGGCAAGATTATCTATGCCTGGGTTACCTATCTGGTCATGTCGCTGATTTATACCGCGATTAATATTCCCTATTGCTCGGTCGGCGGCGTCATTACGCTCAATCAGAAAGAGCGCATGGGCTGCCTGTCGTGGCGCTTTTTCCTTAATGGCCTGGCAACATTAATTATCTCCTCCTCTATTCTGCCGTTAACGGACTGGCTGGGTAACGGCGATCGCGCGTCCGGTTTCCAGCTAACCATGATCATTATGGGCGGTGCGGCAACGCTGATGTTCCTGTTCTGCTTTTCCAGCATTAAAGAGCGGGTGGTGTCGGTTAAGCAAAACGAGTCGTTGAAGAAAGACCTGCGGGATATTATCAAAAACGATCAGTGGCTCTTGATGATCACTATTACCTTCCTGAACGTTTTCCCGGCATTTATCCGCGGCGGCGTCACTATCTATTATGCTACTTACGTCATGAAAGAGTCGGTCGGATTTATTACCTTCTTTATGGCGCTGGGCGTGGCCTGTAATATGCTGGGCAGCGTGCTTGCCAAACCACTGACCGATCGCTTTGATAAGCTGGCGCTGTTCCGCATTATTAATATTATTCTCGGCATTCTCTCATTTGCGCTGTGGTTTGTTGATCCGCAATCCCTGACCCCGCTGATGACGCTATTCATCATTATTAACGTTCTGCATTTAATTCAGTCTGGTCCCATTTTGTGGGCGATGATGTCCGATGTCGATGACTACGGCGACTGGAAATTTGGTAAACGCCTGACCGGCATCTCCTTCGCGGGAAACCTGTTTATGCTCAAAATGGGGCTGGCGGTCGCCGGCGCTATCGTCGCCTGGATTCTGGCGTTTACCGGCTATGTCGCGAATGAGCCGCAGCAAAATTCGCAGACCATTCAAGGCATTATCATGATGTTTTCACTGCTGCCGATGGTGAGTTATTTCATCAGCGCGTATCTGGTGCGCTACTTCAAGCTGAATAACGCGTTCCTTGAGAAAATCAAAACGGATCTTGCAAAACGTGAGCTGGAAAAAGGTCGCGGTCAACCACAGGAGGTTCAGGATGTCCCTGTCATTTAATATTAAACAAGGTCAGCGCATTGATTTGTGGCTGAAAGCGTCCGAACCGGCGGCGCAACCCCTGTTTTCTATTCGCGTGAACGGTCAGGTTGTATTTAAGATTCAGGAGGCGCCGCGCTACTTCCAGTATTTTACCTGGACCTCGTTTCAGGACGGCGTTGCCACCCTGGAGTGGCTGCCGGAATATAGCGAGATATCGCTTTGTTACACCTGGCATCCGGATTCACTGCGCGCGCGCGGCGTTACCTTTATCGCGACAGCCGGGCAGGATTTGCGCCTGATGAGCGGTCAGGATATTGTTGACGAGTATCTGCGGGAGCCGCTGCGTCCGGCATTGCATTTCTCGCCCCGTACCGGCTGGATGAACGACCCTAACGGGCTGCACTACAAGAACGGCGAGTGGCATCTGTTTTACCAGTATCATCCGCACTCCAGCCAATGGGGCCCAATGCACTGGAATCATGCGGTGAGCCGCGATCTGTATCACTGGCGGCATTATCCGGTTTTCCTCCAGCCAGAGCAGAATCTTTCCGCGCTGGGCGCGACGGGCGGCGCGTTTTCCGGCAGCGCGTATATTGATAAACAAGGAAAAACCCGCTTCTGGTATACCGAACGGCTCCCGGCTTACGATCTGTATCGCGGCTACCGGGAAGTGCAGAAAATGGCCGTTGCGCACGACGACTACGATAAGCCGGAATGGGTGAAAACCGTCTTAACCGACCTGCCTGCGGGCGTGGACTGCGATTTCCGCGATCCAAAAGTGTGGTACGAAGAGGCCGATGCCACCTTTTATATGATCCTCGGCGCCTCGGTAAACGGCGATCCGGCGATGCTGCTATTTCACTCTGCGGATAGTGAACGCTGGACGTTCCATCATGTGCTGTATGTCGCTCCCGGCTATTTTCGCGAAAACGGCGGTCGCTGCGTCGAATGCCCGGATTTCTTCTGCCTGGATGGCGTATGGGTATTAATTATCGGCGTCGTTGGCTACAAGGAGCCGACAACCGGGCGGCATAATTTGCTTTTTGCCCAGACCGGTACTTTCCGGAACGGCTATTTCACGCCGTCCGAGCAGCCGCTACAGACTTTAGATTTCGGTACGGATTTCTACGCCCTGCAAACCTGGGGTGAGGACGACCGAAGAATCGGCTTTGCCTGGTTATATAACTGGGCGACGCAGAAACCGGTGGATTCCGCTTACTCGGGGGAAATGTCGCTCCCGCGTCGCTTTCATCTCAATGCGCAGCAGCGGCTATGCATGATGCCGGAGCTGCCGCCGGAATCATTGGTCGTCAGCCGCCATGCGCTGGATGACGGTGATATCTGGGTTAATGAGAAAGGCTGTAAAGCCGGCATTGTAACCTTTATGCCTGCCGGTGGTTTCCGTTTGACGTTAACGGGCGATAGCGGTCAGCAAATCATCCTCGAACAGGAGGGTAAAAATCTGACGCTATATGAAAAAGGCCGGGACGATGGGCGTTACCGCGCGCCGGTGCCCAGCGTCAGCGACGTCACGCTGTGTTTTGATGCCGGGATTGTTGAGGTCTTCGCAAATCAGGGCAGCGTATGCGGTACGCGACGCTATTACTCATGCAGTCAGCTCACCCGGATCCAGCTCTCCGGCGCGCCGGCACAGCTTACGCAATATCGCTCGACGTATTCGCAGGAATAAGCAAAGTCAAATTTAAGCGTTGATGTTCGATTTCTTATTATCATTAGAGGCGGTTTTTCATGGTACGTAAAAATTATTATGATGTTACGCAGTGGCACGTCGGCAACCCGTATGAGGATATTGGCGAAGTCATTAACAGTATTCTCGCCGATATTAAATTGCGACAAACGGAAACCGATATTAACGACGGGGGTAAACCGGGCGCCGCGATTTATATTCCGCCCGGCGATTATCATCTGAAGACGCAGGTCTTAATTGATATCAGTTATTTAAAAATTATGGGTTCCGGGCATGGTTTTGTCTCCTCGAGCATTCGCTTTAATACGCCGGCGGACGAGTGGGCGAATTTGCACGATATATGGCCGGGCGGGAGCCGTATTCTGGTCGATCTCTGCCCGCAGCCCGGCGATGAAGAACACGCTGGCGCTGCATTTTACGTGAAACGCAGCGGGGCGCCGCGTATCAGTTCGGTGGCGTTCGAAAACTTCTGTATTGATGGTTTGCACTTTGTTGATGATGGGCTGGGAAACAACGACCCGGAAAATAGCTATACGAACGGCAAAACCGGGATTTATATCGCCAGCGCGCAGGATGCTTTCCGCATTACCGGGATGGGATTTATCTATCTGGAGCATGGCCTCACCGCGTACAATAGCGATGCAATGGCGATCCATAATAACTTTATCGCCGAATGCGGTAACTGTATCGAGCTGCGTGGCGCCGGGCAGGCTTCAAAAATAACCGATAACCTGATTGGCGCGGGCTATAAAGGCTATTCTATTTATGCCGAAAATTTTGGTGGGCTATTAATTTCTACCAACAATATCTTCCCGCGCGGCGCAAGCAGCGTTCACTTATCGGGCGTGGTCCGCTCTAGCATCACCAGCAATCGATTCCATTCATTTTATCCGGGAATGCTCGTTCTCGAGAACAACTGCGCCGAGAATCTGATCTCGGCAAACCATTTCTTGCGCGATCGTGAACCCTGGCCGCCGATGCAGGCCTATGATAACGGCCTGGATGATGCCTATGGCTTGCTGCATATAAACGGCAGTAATAATTCGGTTATTGCCAATCATATTTCCGAAACGATTGATGTCCAGTATCTCAAGCCGCAGGGAATAAAACCGGTCATCATCCGCCTTGTTTCCGGCAAAGGGAATTATATTGCGAATAACCATATCGTGGCGACCACGGAGACGTCAGCGGCGCAGGCGCAGCCCTCCGAAGAGGATGCCTGCTTTGCGGCGCAGGTCAGCGCTTTGCTGACGACGGCCAGGTTAAAAGAACTCGATGCGGTCGCCGTGCAGGTAGAAAAAGAATCCGCGCAAAACACGATACTTGATAGCGGCAGTGACGCACAGGTGGTCATAGACCGAGCGCGTAATGCCTTCAGGGCGACACCGGTTGCTGGAAATTAATATTCACTCTGTTTGTTAATCCGTATAGCGAATGACGTTATTTAAGGAGGCAGATTACACGTTATTTCATTCATTCTTCTGCTAAATAAAAATCAAAATATAAAAGGTGAATATTTTTATTCACCTTATCCCACCTTTTACCTCTGGGAAAATAAAAATGAATAAAACAACATTATCAATAGCGCTAGGCTTGTGTTTAATAACGGGATCGGCGGTCGCGAAAAATAATCAACTGACGCTGGAACAACGAATGGAACAGCTTGAAGCGCGGCTTGCCGCCGCGGAAAGCCGGGCGACGGTAGCGGAAGGCCAGGTGCGGGATTTACAGGCGAAGCAGAATGCCGCGATTCAGGCGGCGCAAACCCGTGTGCCGGTAAACAGCGCGGCGGCAACCGCGGAGAGTAAAAAGAATCTTAGCGTCCCGGAGCTGAAATTATCCGGCTATGGCGATCTGAAAATCTACGGCGACGTGGAGTTCAACATGGACGCGGAAAGCAAACACGGCCTGCTGGCGATGACCAACGCCGATGTTGGCAGCGATCCCACCTACGATAAGTGGGATTTAAACGGCCGTATCCTGCTCGGCTTCGACGGTATCCGCAAAACGGATAACGGCTATTTTGCCGGTTTCTCTGTCCAGCCGCTGGCGGATATGACCGGCTCGATGAACCTCGACGACGCGGTTTTCTTCTTTGGTCAGGAGAACGACTGGAAGGTGAAAGTGGGGCGCTTTGAAGCGTACGATATGTTCCCGCTGAATCAGGACACCTTCGTCGAGCACTCCGGTAATACCGCCAACGACCTCTACAGCGACGGCCATGGCTATATCTATATGATGAAAGAGGGTCGCGGCCGCTCTGACGCAGGCGGCAACTTCCTGCTGAGCAAGCAGCTTGATAACTGGTATTTTGAGCTCAACACCCTGCTGGAAGACGGTACGTCGCTGTACGACAACGATGGCTACCATGGTCGCGATATGGAGCAGAAAAAGAACGTCGCCTATTTGCGCCCGGTGGTGTCATGGGCGAAAGACGAATTTTCCGTTGCCGCGGCCATGGAAGCGAACGTGGTGCAGAACGCCTACGGCTATAAAGATGCCCAGGGCAACTTTATCGATCAGTCGGGGCGCACCGGCTATGGCCTGACCATGACCTGGAACGGCCTGAAGCGCGACCCGGAGGACGGGGTGGTGGTGAATCTGAATACTGCTTATATGGACGCCAGCAACGAACAGGATTTTACCGCCGGGGTGAACGCGCTGTGGCGGCGCTTCGAGCTGGGATATATCTACGCGCATAACAAAATCAGCGATTATGCCGGGGTGATTTGCGAGAACGACTGCTGGATTAAGGATGAAGGCACCTACAATATTCATACCTTCCACGCGTCGTATCAAATTCCGAACGTGATGAATATGCAGAACTTTAATATCTATCTCGGCGCCTATTACTCCATTCTCGACAGCGACGAGAAGCTGAGCCAGGGGGATGATGACGATCGCTACGGCGCGCGGGTGCGCTTTAAGTACTTCTTCTAAGCGCTTGAAACGGCTGCCCCGCTCAGCACAACGGGGCAGCCATAGTTTTACTCCAGATAAAACACCTCTTTAAGCTCCGCGCTTACCGGACTGTTGTCCGGATTGGCAGGCATCACATCGCGCATATGCTGCCACCAGCGCTGGCACACCTCGGTCCCGGCGACGGCGTCCCAGCGCGCTTCGGATTCAATCTCCACCGTGGCGAACAGCAGATGGCGCTCTTTATCGAGATAAATCGCGTAGTGGTGCGCGCCGTGGGCTTTCAGCACCGCTTCAAGCTCCGGCCAGATGGGGTTATGACGGCGCTGATACTCTTCATGCGCGTCCGGGTTTACCTGCATCACGAAAGCTTTGCGGATCATAATGCCTCCAGATAGAGTTCGCGGACTTCATCGCGGCTGGCGGTGCGCGGATTGCACGGTGCGCACGGGTCGGCCAGCGCTTTATCCAGCCAGCCTTCAATATCGGCTTTGCTGACGCCAAGCTGGCTGAAGCCTTGCGGAATGCCGACGCGTTTGCTTAGCGCGCGGATGGCGTTGATGGCCTCCATGCTGGCCGCTTCATCGCTCATACCGCGAGTATCGACGCCCATCGCCTGCGCCATGCGCGCGAAGCGGGCAACCGCGTTCGGGCGATTAAAGTTTTCGATGATCGGCAGCAGGATGGCGTTGCACACGCCGTGCGGCAGGTTGTGGGTAGCGCCCGGCTGATGAGCCAGCGCATGCACCAGGCCAAGACCGGCGCTGTTAAACGCCATGCCCGCCAGATACTGGCCAAACGCCATTTGCTCGCGGGCTTCAAGATTGTGTCCGTCGTCCACGGCTTGCGGCAGCCATTGGTTGATCAGGCGAATCGCTTCCAGGGCATTGGCATCGGTCAGCGGGTGCGCGCCAACGGAAACAAAGGCTTCAATGGCGTGGGTCAGCGCGTCCATGCCGGTGGCGGCGGTAATGGACGGCGGGATATCCAGCATTACGCTGGCGTCATCGACGGCGATATCGGGAATGATATTGGGGTCGATAATCACCTCTTTTACCTGGCGCTCGGCGTCGATAATAACCGCGTTGCTGGTCATCTCCGCCGCGGTGCCGGCGGTCGTGTTGATGGCCACCAGCGGCACGCCGGCGTTTTTCACTTTGCCGACGCCGGAATAGGCGGTCGATGGCCCCGGGTTGGCGGTGAGGATTTTTATCGCTTTGGCGGTATCAATCGGGCTGCCGCCGCCGAAGGCGATAAGGTAATCACATCCGGCCTCCCGATACGCCGCGTAGCCTTTTTGCACCAGCGCTTCCGTTGGGTTAGGGAACACCTCGTCAAACAGATGGTAAGACATCTGCTGTTCATCCAGGGCGGTAAACAGGCTGTCGAGCAGCCCCAGCTTCACCAGCTGGCCGTCGGTGACGATCAGCGCTTTGCCCCAGCGTTTACCCGCCACCAGCTTGACCATATCGCCGATTGCGCCCGCGCCGTGGAGGCTGATTTTGGGCAGTGCCAACATAAAACTCATGATAATTCTCCTTAATGTTGATTTTGGGTAATCCGTTTCCCTTCACCCGCCCCCGGGTCGCGGCTGGCGCCTTACCCGGACTACACGTACCGGTCAGATTAGGGTGAAGGGGAAATTAAATTCGTCTTCGCTGCATCATCCGCCGGGTAATAATCGGCAGCGAGATCACCACGATCAGCATCGCGCCGATGATGATCGACATCACGATCCCCGGCACGTTGAGCAGGCTCAGGCCAAACGTCACCAGCCCCATCAGGAAGGCGGCGATAATCACCCCCACCATGCTGCCGGAGCCGCCGAGAATATTGACGCCGCCGAGCACCGCCATCGTGACGACCGCCAGCTCCCAGCCCATCGCCAGCGTCGGGCGGGTGCTGCCGAGCCTCGAGGTCAGCAGGACCGCCGCCAGCCCGGCCATCAGCCCGACCAGCGCGAACAGCACCAGATTGTGGCGCTTGACGTTGATTCCGGAGAACCAGGCTCCGGTCGGGTTATTGCCGATGGCGTAGGTCCGGCGGCCAAAGTTGGTTTTATGCAGCAGGAAGGTAAAGGCGGCGGCGAGGAGGATAAACAGCGCGAACTCAAAAGAGAGCGCCCCCCACACGTAGCCCTGGCCGAACCAGGCGAAGCTGTCCGGGTAGTGATTGAGCGCCTTGTCGCCCAGCAGAATGTAGGTTATTCCGCGATACAGGCTCATGGTGCCGATGGTGATCACAATCGACGATAGGTTAAAGCGCGTCACCAGGATACCGTTGAACAGGCCGCACAGCAGCCCCACGCCCAGCCCGACGGCCACCAGCAGCGGCGTATCCATACCCGCCGCCGCGCAGAAGCCCATCGCCGTTGAGCTCAGCGCCATCGTCGAGGCTACCGAAAGGTCGATCTCTCTGGCGATAATCAGCATCGCCATCGGCAGCACGATGATCGCTTTTTCGGTAAAGTTAAACGTGGCGTCCGACAGGTTCCAGATATTAAGGAACCAGGGTGACGCCAGGGCGTTAACCACGAATACCGCCAGGGTTACCGCCAGCAGAAACCCTTCCCAGCACAGCAAGCGGCGCAGCGGCGACGGCGCGGCCGGGGCGCTTTTCATCTCTTCAGACATCATTATTTTGCTCATGATTTCACCGCCTGTTTCTGCCGCGCCAGCGCCGCGTTGCGCAGGATTAATCGTCCGCTACCTTTATTACCGCGTTCGTTAAGCAGCACCGCAATGACGATCACCGCGCCGGAAATGGCCATTTGCCAGAACGGCGAAATGCCAATCACCGGCAGCGCGTTATTGATAACGCCGAGGAACAGCGCGCCGCACAGGCAGCCGAGCACGCGACCGGTTCCGCCCATGGTGCTGATGCCGCCGATGACGCAGGCGGCGACCACCTGCAGTTCAAAACCGTTGGCGACATCGACATAAGCGACGGCGAAGCGCGAGATCCACAGATAGCCGCAGAACCCGGCCAGCGCGCCAGAGAGGCAGAAGCTGACAAACTGCATTTTCCCGGCGTTAATCCCGGTGTAGTACGCCGCCGTCGCGTTGCCGCCCGCGGTGTACAAGGCCCGGCCGGTGCGGCTGTAGCGGAGGAAATAGCCCACCAGCAGCAGCGCGGCGATGGCGCACCAGCTCAGCAGCGGCAGCCCCAGCAGCGAGGCGCGCGGCAGGCCGAGAAAATCGGCGCTCATCTGGTGCGAGTTGACCCAGCCGCCGTTGGAAAGCAGAAAGATAATCCCGCGATAAATACTCATGGTGCCCAGCGTGACCACGATGGCCGGAATGCCGAGCCGCCAGACCAGCAGGCCGTTAATCATCCCCATCAGCAGGCCAAGCAGGGTCGCCAGCGCCAGCAGCGCCGCCACCGGGATACCCGGATAGTGGGCGTTGAGCAGCGCGACGATCATCCCGGTCAGCGCCAGATTGGCGGCCATCGACAGATCGATGCCTTTGGTGAGCAGCACCATCATCTGGCCGAGGGCGAGGACGATCAGAATGGCGGTGTCGTTAAACATCTCCACCAGATTGCCCGGCGAGACGAACGACGGCGCCCGGCTGCCGATAGCGCCGATCAGCAAAACGATCACCGCCGCCAGCAGCGCTTCGCGGTGTTTAAGCAGTTGTTTACCCATTACGCTGCCTCCCGACCGGCGCCGCTGGCGGCGCTGACGATGGTTTCCGCCGTCGCTTCACCGGCGCGATACTCGGCCACCATCAGCCCTTCGTGCATCACGATAATCCGGTCGGCCATGCCCATCACTTCCGGCAGCTCCGAAGAGACCATAATGACCGCCAGCCCCTGGCTGACCAGCTCGGACATAAACTGGTGCACCGCCGCTTTGGAGCCGATATCGATGCCTTTAGTCGGTTCGTCAAGGATAATCACCTCGGGATGGGTCGCCAGCCATTTGCCGATCACCACTTTTTGCTGATTGCCGCCGGAAAGGGTTTCCACCGCCTGCCGCCAGCTAAAGGCCTTAACCTGCAGGCGCGAGGCGTACTCGTCCGCCAGCCGCCATTCGCGGGCGTCGTTAAGCACGCCGCCGGGGTTCAGTTTGCTGAGCTGCGGCAGGCTGATGTTCTGGGCGATCGGCAGGGCGATAATTGCTCCCTGCTTCTGCCGCTCTTCCGGCACGCAGACGATACCGGCGCCGATCGCGTCGGCCGGCTGGCGAAAGCGCATCGGTTTTCCCTTCAGCACGATATCGCCGGAAGAGGGATGCGAGACCCCGGAGAGCGCCTGCATCAGCTCGGTGCGCCCGGCGCCCACCAGCCCGTAAAAGCCAAGGATCTCCCCTTTGCGCAGGCTGAAGCTGATATGGGCGAACTCGGTGGGGTGGCAGAGGTCTTTCACCTCCAGCACCGTTTCCCCTGGGATACAATCGACTTTCGGGTAGGTTTGGGTAATCGCGCGGCCCACCATCATCGCCACCATCCGCTCTTCGGTGATGTCGTTGATCGCACCGGAGCTGACGTACACGCCGTCGCGCAGAATGGTGTAGTAGTCCGCCAGCTCGAAAATCTCATCGAACTTATGCGAGATAAACAGGATCGCTTTGCCGTCCTGCTTCAGGCGCTCAACGATCTGATAGAACTCCAGAATTTCATGCTGCGAGAGCGCGGCGGTCGGCTCATCGAGGATTACCACCTGAGCTTCAAAGGAGAGCGCCCGGGCGATGGCGACCATATGGCGCTGGGCGATACTGAGGGTTTTCAGCGTCGCGCGCGGGTCAATCTGTACCTCGAGGCGGGTGAGAATTTCGCTGGCTTTGCGGTGCATGGCGGGCCAGTCGAGCTTCTTCAGCAGGCCGCGATGCAGATACTGGCCGACGAAGATATTTTCGGTGACCGAGAGTTCGTCGAACAGCACGGTTTCCTGATGAATCGCGGTGATCCCAACTTTATGCGCCGACTCCGGGTTCGGCAGTTGGATAGGGATCGCTTTATAGAGAATCTCGCCCTCTTCGGGCTGATAAATGCCGGTCATCACTTTGACCAGCGTCGATTTCCCCGCGCCGTTTTCGCCGATTAAAGCGGTCACTTTGCCGGGCCAGAGATCGAGCTGTACGTTTTCAAGGGCGCGCACACCGGGAAAAATCTTGGTGATGCCCTTCAGCGACAGCAGTGGGGTGGATGCTGACATGATAGTTCTCCGTAAAATCACCCCTCACCCTAACCCTCTCCCCAAAGGGGCGAGGGAACCGTTCAGTGCTCGCTGGCAGCAGTGCGCAGAGGGCCTGACTTTCTCCCTCTCTTTTTGGAAGAGGGCCGGAGTGAGGAAACAGGGTTAGAAAATTTTCGAGAACTTATCGATGTTGCTCGCATCGTAGACGAACGGTTCGGCCATCGCGCCGCTACCGTCGGCGTCCAGCTTCACTTTGCCCAGCTTGCCCATATTGGCTTCGGTTTTGGTCGCCGTGCCTTTGACTAAATCGTCGGCCAGATACGTGGCGGCGTAGCCAAGGTCAATCGGGTTCCAGATGGCGAAGCTTTTGCTGGCGCCGGACTTAATCGCCCCCGCCATTTCCGACGGCAGCCCCAGCCCGGTGACGTAGACCTTGCCAATTTTTCCCTGATCTTTCACCGCCTGCGCGGCGGCCACGATCCCTACCGACGAAGGCGAAACAATCACTTTCAGGTCAGGGTATGACTTCAGCAGGCCCACCGCTTCGCGATAGCTTTTATCCGACAGATCGTCACCGTAGGCGACGGTCACCAGATTGACGGACGGATACTGCGGCAGCACCTTTTTCATCTCCTCAATCCAGATGTTCTGGTTGGTGGAGGTTGGGGTGGCGCTTAAAATCGCCACATCGCCTTTTTCCACTTTCAGCGCCTTCAGCGCATCGGCGGCGAGCTTAACGTTGGTTTCGCCAATCAGCGCGTTATTGGACGGGTTAAGATGGATCTGGCGGCCCGCCGGCGCGACGCCGGAGTCCCAGGAGACCACCTTAATGCCGCGCTGCATCGCTTTTTTCAGTACCGGCACCACGGCGTCGGGATCGTTAGCGGAAATGGCGATCGCATCCACCCCCTGGGCGATCAAACCATTCAGCACTTCGATCTGCGCTTCGGCGGTGGTGGTGGTCGGGCCGGTATAGATCACTTTGACATCGCCTAACTCTTTGGCCGCTTCCTGCGCGCCGACGTTCGCTGCTTCGAAGAATCCATTTCCCAATGATTTCGCCACGAGGGCGATTTTGACTTCGGCTAAAGCGGAACCGGACAACGCCAGGATGGCAACGGTGAGGATCAAGCTTGTGTTTGTTTTCATTGCTTTTACTCCACATGAGTTAGTTTGTAGGGTTTGCAGGTGATTTTTTCGCCCCGTCTCGGTGAGCGGGGCGCGATGTTGTTATGGATAAAGGTCTAACGCGGACTGCAGGGGTTGAACGTTGAAGCGTTTGCCAAGGGCGACCAGCTCTTCGCGGGTGATGGTTTGTTTCATTCCGCCCATTGAGTAAACTTTCACCAGCACCTCGGCGGATTTCTCAGCGGTATCGATCAGGCCGAAGGTTTCGTCCAGATTGGGGCCGCTGCCGAAAACGCCGTGGAACGGCCACAGCACCAGCGAATGTTTCTGCATCGCCTCGGCGGTGGCCTGGCCGATTTCGTCGGTGCCCGGCACCATCCACGGCAGGATGCCGACGCCGTCCGGGAAGACCACCAGGCATTCGGTACTCCCTTCCCACAGCTTGCGGGTAAACAGATCGCTGTTGTTCTCCAGCACGTAGGTCAGGGCGATCAGATTGGTGGCGTGGCAGTGCATGATCACCCGGTCTTTACCGTTGGTCAGCCGGATGCGCTCGCTGTGCGACAGGAAGTGCGCCGGCAGCTCGGATGTTGGCACCGCATCGTTGGTCAGGCCCCAAAGAATATGGTATCCCGCGCCGTCGCTGTCGACTTTCACCACCCCGAGGTTCGCCGCCGGGTCGAGCTGGACGTTACGGAAGAATTTACCGGAACCGGTGACGATAAACGGCTGGTTAGCCAGCGTCGGCATCGGCTGGCTCAGGGCGATATAGCGCGGTTTGGCGTGGAAATCCGCCGCGTAGGGTTCGATATCCGCTTCGTCGAGGCGCAGCGTCAGGTTGCCGCCGTTGCGCTCGTCCCAGCCTTTCAGCCAGGCGTCAGAAGTGGCTTTAATCATGCCCTGGACGAACCAGGCGTCGATAATGGTCTGCATAGTCTTGTCTTTCCTGTTGATTCGGCGCGGGGTTGGCCCCTCGCCCTGAATATGTGCGAGCCCCCGGATTGCTCCGTAAACGGCTTATCCGGGCTACCGGTTTGTAGCCCGGCCGCGACCCGGGGAACGTCCGGGCTTTACCCGCGCTGGCTCAGAACCGCATTCTCATAAGCGCGTACGTTATCCAGCCACTGGCTGCCTGCCGGCGTATCGTGACGCTGACAGTACATCTCCCAGATGGCCTGCCACGGCAGGCACTTCTGCTCTTCCAGCAGCGCCAGGCGGGCGGTGTAATCGCCGTCGAGCTCCAGCTGACGCAGCTGCCCGGTCGGTTCCAGCAGGGCGCGCAGCAGGGCTTTCTTCATATTGCGGGTACCAATCACCCACGCCGCGATGCGGTTAATCGAAGCGTCGAAGAAATCGAGGCCGATATGCACTCGGTCGAACAGATCGTGACGGATGATTTCGCTGGCGATGGCCTGGGTTTCGTCATCCAGCAGCACCACGTGGTCGCTGTCCCAGCGTACCGGACGGCTGACGTGCAGCAGCAGACGCGGGATATAGAGCATGGCGGCGGAGATTTTGTCGGAGATGACCTCCGTCGGGTGGAAGTGGCCGGCATCCAGGCACAGGGCGGTCTGGCGGCTGGTGGCGTAGCCCATATAGAACTCATTGGAGCCGACGGTGTAGCTTTCCGCGCCGATACCGAACAGTTTGCTCTCGACGGCATCAATGTGGTGCGCCGGGTCCAGCTTTTCGCTGATCACTTCATCGAGCGCGTTCAGCAGGCGCTGGCGCGGCGCGAAGCGGTCAACGGTAATATCCTTCATGCCGTCCGGGATCCAGATATTCATTACCGACGGCGTGTCCAACTGCTCGCCGAAGTAAGCGGAAATACGGCGGCTGGCCTTGCAGTGATCGATCCAGAACTGGCGGATTTCATCGTTGGCGTGCGACAGCGTAAAGCCGTCAGCGCTTAGCGGATGCGAGAAGCAGGAGGGGTTAAAATCGAGCCCCAGCTTGTTGGCTTTCGCCCACTCAACCCAGTTTTTAAAGTGCTCCGGCTTAATTTCATTGCGCGGCACCGGCGCGTCGGATTCGAGATAGAGCGCGTGCAGGTTCAGGCGTTTTGGCCCGGGGATCAGGCTCAGCGCCTGCTCAAGGTCGGCGCGCAGCTCGCTGGCGTTACGCGCTTTACCCGGGTAGTTGCCGGTGGCCTGAATACCGCCGGTCAGGCTTCCTTCCGGGTTTTCGAAACCGACGACGTCATCGCCCTGCCAGCAGTGCATGGAAACGGGCAGGCGATCCAGCTGGCGCAAGGCCTCCTCGACGTCCACGCCGACGCTGGCGTAGCGCTGTTTGGCAATTTCCCAGGCTTGTTCAAGTTGAGTGGTCATGCGCAAAGCTCCTTGGTCTGTTGTGGCTGAAACTGCGCGACGAAGCGGGCAATTTCACTTTCAGGATTGGGGGTAAAGGTGGTGAGGGCGTAGTTTTGCCGCACCACCTGACGGAATTCATCGACGTTGTGCAGCTCGTCCAGGGTCATCAGCTGAATGCCGATATTGCCCAGGGTGGAGGCCTCAATCGGGCCGGCGGTCACGGTGATGCCGCAGGCGTCGGCGCACAGCTGGTTGAGCAGTTCGTTCTGGCAGCCGCCGCCGACAATATGCAGCTGGCTGAACGGCTGACCGCGCAGCGCCGCCAGCTCGTTAAGCACCCGGGCATAGAGCAGCGCCAGGCTGTCAAAAATACAGCGCGCCAGCTCGGCGTCGGTATCGGGAACCGGCTGCCCGGCTTCGCGGCAGGCGGCCTGGATTTCCGCGCTCATGTTGTCCGGGTTGATAAAGCGGTCATCGTTGCAGTCAATGACGAAGCGGCAGGCCGGAAGCGCAGCGGTACGCGCGATCAGCGCCGGCAGGTCGCCGACGTTTTGCTCCTTGAGCACCCGCTGCAGCAGCCACAGGCCCATAATATTTTTCAGCACCCGATAGCGGCCTTCGGCACCGCCTTCGTTGGTGATATTGGCCCTTAGCGCCGCATCGCTGGTGCAGGGGGTTTTGCTTTCAAAGCCCATCAGCGACCAGGTGCCGGAAGAGAGATACGCGGCGTTTTTGCTGGCCAGCGGCGAGGCGATAACCGCGCTGGCGGTATCGTGGCTGGCGACGGCGACCACCGGGATGTTATTGCCCTGCGGGCAAATCCAGTGGCCAATAACGTTGCCGGGATGGGTCGGCGTTCCGAACCAGTCGCGCGGCGCGCCGCTCCAGTTCAGCAGATCTTCGTCCCAGCTATCGCTGTTGATGTTGACCAGCTGCGTGGTGGTGGCGTTGGTGTATTCCCAGTTCATGTTGCCGGTCAGGCGGAAGCTAAAGTAGTCCGGGATCAGCAGCGCGTGCGCGGCCTGGCTGACCAGCTCCGGCTGCTGTTCAACCAGCGCGCGCAGCTGATAAAGGGTATTAAACGGCAGAAACTGAATACCGCTGCGGCGGTAGATCTCCGCCCGGCCCAGCTGCTCTTCGGCATGGCGCATCAGGCCCTGGGTGCGGGAGTCGCGATAGGAAACCGGCAGGCCGACGCGCTGACCCGCTTTATCCAGCAGGACATAATCCACGCCCCAGGTATCGATGCCGATGCTGTCGATCAGGATGCCCTGTTCGCAGACCTTCTCCAGACCGCGGCAAATTTCCCCTTCCAGGCTATCGAGATCCCAACAGTCGAAGCCATCCACCTTTTGCAGGCTATTGGTAAAACGGTGAATTTCACGCAGCGCCAGCGTTTGCTGGCCGGGCTGATAACCGGCGAGCATCACCCGCCCGCTGGAGGCGCCTAAATCGACGGCGACACAATGACGAAAACTCATGGGAAGATCCTTGTGAAAATCATTGCATGCAGTCTAAAAAAGTCGCGTCGGGCTCACCTTCTTGTTACTGACAGGGAAAATTGGCCGCTGGCAAGAAAGCAAAGGTGACCGTGAGGGAGGTCACAGTTTCGTTTTCTCCGCGCTGGGGTGAGGGATGTGATGTTGTCCGCAGTTCCCGATCTTTCCCGTCATTTCTTGAAAAAGCGGCAGGCTTTACGAATTTTGCGGTCAAAAATTGAAGGCCGGATCGCCGACCCTTAATTACTATTTGCTCCACTGATTGATAACTTTTCTCATCTCGAGGAGCGGCTATGACTATGTTGCACAGTGTGGATTTCTTTAAGTCCGGCGTTTCAGCTGTCGCCATTGAGCCGCGGCTCCCGCAATCCGCTTTTCCTGAGCATCACCATGATTTTCATGAGATTGTTATTGTGGAGCACGGCACCGGGATTCACGTTTTCAACGGCCAGCCCTACACCATCAGCGGCGGCTCGGTCTGCTTTATTCGCGATCACGATCGCCATCTCTACGAGCACACGGATAATTTATGCCTGACTAACGTGCTCTATCGCGCGCCGGACGCGTTTCGCTTTTTGTCCGGCCTGAACGCGCTGTTGCCGCAGGAGCAGGAAGGGAACTACCTCTCGCACTGGCGGGTGAATCAGAATGCGTTGCAGCAGGTGCGCCAGATTGTGGAGCAGATGGAGAACGTTGGCGCGGATGCGGATATGCACGCCATCGCCAGCCGCGAGATTTTATTTATGCAGCTGCTGGTGCACCTGCGTAAAAGCAGCCTCGCCGAAGGGGCCGCCAACAACGACGCGCGGCTCAACCATTTAATGGCCTGGCTGGAAGACCATTTTGCCGAAGATATTTGCTGGGAAGAGATGGCGGCGCGCTTTTCGCTCTCCTTGCGAACCCTGCACCGTCAGTTAAAACAGCAAACCGGGCTGACGCCGCAGCGCTATCTGAATCGGGTGCGGTTGATGAAAGCGCGCCATCTGCTGCGCCATAGCGATGACAGCGTGACCGATATCGCCTATCGCTGCGGATTCGGCGACAGTAACCACTTTTCGACGCTTTTCCGCCGCGAGTTTGACTGGTCTCCGCGCGATATTCGCCAGGGGCGCGACGCCATTCTTCAGTAACGGGAGAGCAGTCAACGTTTTGACAGACATAAACGCGAATAATGAAACGTTATTCACGTCCGGAGTTGATGTCGTGGCAGGTCAGCTGATTCTTCGCAAAGATGAATTTTTTGCCTCTCCCGCTCAGGCGGTGGCGGTGGCGGATCGCTATCCGCAAAACGTCTTCGCCGAGCACACCCATGAGTTCTGCGAACTGGTGCTGGTGTGGCGGGGTAACGGCCTGCACGTCCTGAACGATCGCCCGTGGCGCATTACCCGCGGCGATCTGTTCTATATCCGCGCGGAAGATAAACACTCCTACGCCTCGGTGAACGATCTCGTCCTGCAAAACGTCATTTATTGCCCGGACCGGCTGCGGCTTAACTTTGACTGGGCGGCGCACATTCCCGGCCTGTTTGGCACCCCGTGGGTTCCGCACTGGCGGATTGGCAGCAGCGGCATGGCCCAGGTCAGGCAGGTGATTACCCAGCTGGAGCATGAAAGCAGCCGCAGCGATGCGCAGGCCAATAATATGGCCGAACTGCTGTTTGCGCAGCTGGCGCTTATACTTCAGCGCTATCGCTACGCCACCGATAATCTGGCGGCGACCCAAAGCGAAGCGCTGCTCGATAAGCTGCTCACCGAGCTGGCGGGCAGCCTCAATCGTCCTTTCTTTCTTGACCGTTTTTGCGAGCGCGAAGGGTGCAGCGAACGCGCGCTGCGCCAGCAGTTTCGTCAGCAGACGGGGATGACCATCAACCACTACCTGCGCCAGCTGCGCATCTGTCACGCGCAGTATCTGCTGCAGCATACCGAACGGCTGATTGGCGAAGTGGCGATGCAGTGCGGGTTTGAAGACAGCAACTACTTTTCGGTGGTGTTTAACCGCGAGATAGGCATGACGCCGGGGCAGTGGCGGCAGCGCAGTCGCACCGCCGCCTGACGACGCTAGTTCGCCATTCCCAGACCAACGATATTGGCGGCGATAATAATTACCACGCAGCCGAGGCTGAGGACGCCCACCGGACGACGACCGGCGTTGTTCCACTCTTTCAGTATCAGACCCACCAGGCCGCCGCACAGCACGTAGAAGCTCATATGCAGCATCCAGCTCATGTAGTCGTACTGCGCCGGAATGCTGGCGTGGCCCCAGGCGTAGAAAAAGAACTGCAGATACCACATCAGGCCGCCTAACGCCGAAAGCAGGATATTGCTGATGATGAGCGGTTTTGCCAGCGAGAAGTCGGCTTTTATCGACAGGTTTTTTACTTTTGCCAGACGGATAAAGCAGAAGCCGAGGTTGACCAGCGCGCCGCCGCCCATGATCACCACATAGCTTGGCAGCGCGGTGTAGAGCGGATCAACGCCGAGCGCGGCGGCGGCTTCATGCATCGGCTTGGCGGCGTTCATGGCGAACGACATACCGGCCGAGAAGATGCCGCACATCACCGCCAGCAGCAGCCCCTTTTTCAGGTTGAAGTCTTCGGCTTTGATGCCCATTTTGCGCTCTTTCAGCTGGCCTGCGCGGGTGACGATACCCACGCCAATCACCGCGACCAGCACGCCGAGCAGCGTCATCTGGCCGCCTTTAGTGTTAATGAGAACATCAAACTGACCGTTAAGAATCGGCGTCATTAACGTGCCGACAATCAGCGTGATACCAATGGCGATGCCGATCCCCATCGACATCCCCAGGTAACGCATCGTCAGGCCGTAGTTGATATTACCGATACCCCACATGGCGCCGAACAGGAAAACGGGCAGCAGAGTGGAGGCGTTAAAAGAACCGTAATAGGCCCAGAAATCGGGCAGCAGCATGGCGCTGATGGCCCAGGGGAGGATCAGCCAGGAGACAATACCGCCGATAGACCACATGGTTTCCCAGGACCAATGTTTAACTTTCTTGAACGGGGCATAGAAACAGGCTGCACTGGCCGCACCTATCAAATGCCAAAAAATACCCATCGTAATCGCGTGATTCATTGATTTTATCCTCATCTATTTTTTATCGGATAAATCTTCTTCCGACCCGATGAGTGTAAAAATCGGTCAGTTTTTCCGCCTTTAAGCTGTTGCCACCCGAAGCCTGAACCTGGCAACCAAAAACTTAATTAGTTGTTCTGTATCACAAAACGACATCTATTACCCGTTGTTATAACCTTATTAAAAATACGGCATTGATAAGCGTTTTCAATATCATTTAATTAACTATAATGAACCAACTGCTTACGCGGCATTAACACTTTCCGCCGCTCGACAATAATGGAGATGATTATGAGTTATACACTGCCTGCCCTGCCGTACGCTTATGACGCCCTGGAACCGCATTTTGACAAGCAGACGATGGAAATCCATCACACTAAACACCACCAGACCTACGTAAATAACGCTAACGCAGCGCTGGAAAGCCTGCCTGAATTCGCGAGCCTGTCCGCAGAAGAGCTGATTACCAAACTGGATCAGCTGCCGGCAGACAAAAAAACCGTGCTGCGTAACAACGCAGGCGGCCACGCTAACCACAGCCTGTTCTGGAAAGGCCTGAAAACCGGTACCACCCTGCAGGGCGACCTGAAAGCGGCTATCGAGCGTGATTTCGGTTCCGTTGACAACTTCAAAGCGGAATTTGAAAAAGCGGCTGCTACCCGTTTCGGCTCCGGCTGGGCGTGGCTGGTGCTGAAAGGCGACAAGCTGGCGGTGGTTTCTACCGCTAACCAGGACTCCCCGCTGATGGGCGAAGCGATCTCCGGCGCTTCCGGCTTCCCGATTATTGGCCTGGACGTGTGGGAACACGCTTACTACCTGAAATTCCAGAACCGCCGCCCGGACTACATCAAAGCGTTCTGGGACGTGGTGAACTGGGACGAAGCCGCAGCGCGTTTTGCCGCCAAAAAATAAGGTTGCATTGTGCTGAGCGAGAAGCGAGTCTGATGACTCGCTTTTTTTATATCCGCAGCAAAGGAGCAGCGATGCACTATCCGGTGAATGTCTTTGTGGGCAAGGTAAGGGATTATGACGGCAGCCGTCCAAGCGCCATCGGTAAAATTCAGGTCGATGGTGAACTGACCCTTGGCGATTTGGGGCTGGAGGGCGATGAGCAGGCGGAGAAGAAAATTCACGGCGGGCCGGACCGCGCGCTGTGCCACTATCCCCGTGAACACTACGCCCACTGGGCCCGTGAGCTTCCGCAGCAGGCGGATCTTTTCTGCGCCCCGGCGTTTGGCGAAAATCTCTCGACCGAAGGGCTGACCGAAAAAAACGTCTACATTGGCGATATCTTCCGCTGGGGAGAAGCGCTGATTCAGGTCACCCAGCCGCGATCGCCGTGCTTCAAGCTCAACTATCACTTTGCCGTCAGCGATATGGCGCAGCTTATGCAAAACAGCGGCAAAACCGGCTGGCTGTATCGGGTGGTGGCGGGCGGGCAGGTGTCCAGCGATGCGCCGCTGGCGCTGGTTTCCCGGCTCAGCGACGTGAGCGTTCACGAAGCGGGCGCCATCGCCTGGCAGATGCCGTTTGATGATGAGCAGTACCACCGTCTGCTCTCCGCGGCGGGGCTGTCGGTGAGCTGGAGCCGTACCATGCAGAAACGGCGCCTGAGCGGGAAGATCGAAAATAATTCGCGGAGATTGTGGGGAAAATAGCGCTTCCGTGCGCGTTCCCGGATGGCGGCGCGTTGCGCCTTATCCGGGCTACCCGTTTCGAACCCGGCCCGGCGAAGCCAGGCCGGGGGGATCAGGTGCGCTTGTACAGCGGCAGCCAGAGGGTTAAGCGCAGGCCGCCCAGCGGGCTGTCGTCGGCCTTCACCCAACCGCGATGCTGTTGAATCGCCGCCTCGACAATCGCCAGCCCCAGGCCGGTACCGCCAGACTCGCGGTCGCGCGCCTCATCGGTACGGTAGAACGGGCGGAAAATCTGCTCGCGATCCTCCGGACTCACGCCCGGGCCGTCATCATCGACGTTCACCGTGATGCCGTCTTTATCCACTGAGAAGCTTACCGAAATTTTAGTATGCGAGTAGCGCAGCGCGTTACGCACGATATTCTCCAGCGCGCTTTCCAGCGCATTGGGGTTACCGTACAGCGGCCACGGCCCCGGCGGATACTCGACGGTGAACGATTTCCCCATCTGTTCGGCTTCAAAGGCGGCGTTATCCAGCACCTCGCCCCACAGCTGGTTGGCTTTCACCGTTTCGCTGACCAGCGCGGTTTTCGCCTGATTGCGCGACATCACCAGCAGGTCGTTGATCATGCTATCCAGCCGGTGCGCTTCCATCTCAATACGCTCCAGCTCTTTGCTTTCCCCGCTGCGGCGGCGCAGCAATGCGGTGCCTAACTGCAGGCGGGTCAGCGGCGTGCGTAGTTCGTGCGAGATATCGGACAGCAGACGATGCTGGCTGGACATCATGCGCTCCAGCGCGGTCACCATCTGGTTAAAACTGGTCCCGGCGGCTAAAAACTCCTGCGGACCGGCTTCCAGTTCCGGATGCTGACGCAGGTTGCCCTGGGCGACTTCATCGGCGGCATTTTTGAGCTTACGCGCGGGTTTCGCCAGGCTCCACGCCAGCCATAGCAGCAGCGGGGCGCTGACTAACATCGTGACGATCAGCAGCAGTAGCGGCCGGTCGAACAGCAGATTGATGAAGTCTGATTGTGACGTATTGGCAGGACGAATCAGATAGAGCTGGTAGTTATCTTCTCCATCCCTGACGGAAAAAGGCCCGACCATTTCCAGACGACCATAGCGCTTTTTCTGCGGATGGTCGGCGTTATCCGCCTGGCCGATAAAGTTGCGGATAATCTGCATTTCGTTGCGTTCGGCACCGATAACGCGACCTTCGCTGGTGACCAGCAGCAAACGCTGGCCCGGCGGAGCCCACTTATCGATGGCGCGAAACAGACGACGCCACCACATCAGGTCGTTTGGCGGATCGTTCGCCAGTTCGGCCTCGACGTGCTGTTCAATCATGATGCCCTGACGTTGCTCGCTCTCCAGCAGCTCGGTCATCTGGCGCGAGTCCAGCTTAGGCAGCATCAGAACCAGCATCAACACCAGCGCCAGCGTGAGCCAGAAAATAGCGAAGATGCGTGCGGTTAAACTTCCAATCATGAAGCCGATACCATCAGATAGCCGCGTCCGCGCAGGGTTTTAAACCACGGATGGCCGTCTTTGCGCTCCGGCAGCTTGCGCCGCAGGTTGGAGATGTGCATATCGATCGCGCGATCGAATGGCGTCAGGCGTTTACCCAGCACTTCCTGGCTAAGATGCTCACGCGATACCACCTGGCCAAGATGCTGCGCCAGAAGATAGAGCAGGGTGAACTCGGTGCCGGTCAGCTCCAGGGTCAGACCATCGAAGCTGGCTTCCTGGCGGCCGGGGTTAAGGCTTAGCGCATCCACTTCCAGCGTCGGTGAACCGGCTTCGGTTGTCTGCTGTTGCTCGCTCCAGTGCGACCGGCGCAGAATCGCGCGTATACGCGCCACCAGCTCACGATCGTTGAACGGCTTAGGCAAATAATCGTCCGCGCCCAGCTCGAGGCCGAGAACGCGATCCAGCTCGCTCCCGCGGGCCGTTAGCATGATAACCGGGGTCTGGTGTGTCTGACGCAACTCTTTGAGCGTGTCGATACCGTTTTTCTTCGGCATCATCACATCAAGCAAAAGTAAATCGATGCTGTCGTCCAGAAGGGCCAGCGCCTGTTCCCCATCATGGGCGACGAGCACATTAAAACCTTCCATATCGAGCAGCTCTTTTAACAGGGAGGTGAGCTCCCGGTCATCATCTACTAACAGGATTTTATTCATTGTTTAAATACCTCCGAGGCAGAAATTACGTCATCAAGGCTCGCTAATCCATGACTTTACGTTGTTTTACACCCCCTGACGCATGTTTGCAGCCTGCATCGTAAACTCTCTCTCGTTGAATCGCGACACAAACGTTTTGGGAGTATGTGATGCGCAATGTTATCGCTGCCGTCATGGCCTCAACGCTGGCGCTAAGTGCATATAGCCAAGCCGCTGAAGTCGTCACCAGCGTTAACTGGCTTCCCGGAGACGAAGGGGTCCAGCGCAGCAGCCAGAGCCATATGTTTGACGGCATAAGTTTAACTGAACACCAACGGCAACAGTTACGAGATCTTATGCAGCGGGCACGCCACGACAGGCCACCCGTTAATGTTAGCGAAATGGAGACAATGCATCGCCTTGTCACCGCAGAAAATTTTGATGAAAACGCTGTACGCGCTCAGGCAGATAAGATGGCGCAGGAACAGGTTGCCCGCCAGGTTGAAATGGCAAAAGTTCGCAACCAGATGTATCACCTGCTAACGCCAGAGCAGCAAGCGGTTTTAAACGCTAAGCACCAGCAACGAATGGATCAGTTGCGTGAGGTTGCACGGATGCAAAAAGGCTCAGCGATGATGCTTTCGAGTAGTAGCAATACCCTGCAACCCCAGTAACAACCCTGTTTTCCTTGCCATAGACACCATCCCTGTCTTCCCCCACATGATGTGGGGGTTTTTTTTGCCCGTTATTCAGCGCCCTCCTGGCTCCCCGTCCCGGTAAAAGATCGGGTTATACTAAGCGCATCGCGAAGTAAGGAGCGTTTATGAATCAATCTTATGGGCAGCTGGTGAGCCGCGCGGCGATTGCGGCGACGGTGATGGCCTCTGCGTTACTTTTGATCAAGATTTTTGCATGGTGGTATACCGGGTCTGTGAGTATTCTGGCGGCGCTGGTTGATTCACTGGTGGATATCGCCGCCTCGTTGACCAACCTGCTGGTGGTGCGTTATTCGCTGCAGCCTGCCGATGAAGAACATACCTTTGGCCATGGTAAAGCGGAATCGTTGGCCGCGCTGGCGCAAAGTATGTTTGTCTCCGGCTCGGCGCTGTTTCTGTTCTTGACCGGTATTGATCATCTCGTTCGTCCTGAGCCGATGAATGCGGCGGGCGTAGGGATGGTGGTGACGCTGATTGCGCTGGTCAGCACGCTGCTGCTGGTCACGTTCCAGCGCTGGGTCGTAAGAAAAACACAAAGTCAGGCGGTACGGGCGGATATGCTTCATTATCAGTCTGATGTTATGATGAACGGCGCAATTCTGGTGGCGCTGGCCCTCTCCTGGTACGGCTGGCACCGTGCTGATGCGCTGTTTGCATTAGGTATAGGCGTCTATATTTTATATAGCGCGCTGCGCATGGCTTATGACGCCGTTCAGTCGTTGTTAGACCGTGCGCTTCCTGATGAGGAACGCCAGGAAATTATCAATATCGTGACCGCGTGGCCAGGCGTCAGCGGGGCGCACGATCTACGAACGCGGCAGTCAGGGCCGACTCGCTTTATTCAGATTCATTTGGAAATGGAAGATAACCTCCCGCTGGTTCAGGCACACGTGATTGCCGACCAGGTGGAGCAGGCGCTGTTGCTCCGTTTTCCCGGGTCCGATGTCATTATCCACCAGGACCCCTGCTCTGTGGTGCCGTTAGGGCGGCAGGGTGTTTTATGATCTTTAGGTTATAGTCTGTAAACTCGATGTAAAAGTGTGGGGCGGATCGGCATTTTTTGTATAAATTACCGCCATTTGGTCTGACCTGAATCAATTCAGCCAGAAGCGTTTGATATACTATTGCAATTATCGTTGTGCACTCCTCGTGAGGGGCGCTTCAGGCAACAGGATTATTTTTTGCTTCCTAAGTTCAGAGGTAGTCATGATTAAGAAAATCGGTGTGTTGACAAGTGGCGGTGATGCCCCGGGCATGAACGCAGCAATTCGTGGCGTTGTGCGTGCGGCATTAACGGAAGGTCTGGAAGTTTTTGGAATCTATGACGGTTACCTCGGCCTGTATGAAGATCGTATGGTTCAGCTCGACCGCTACAGCGTTTCCGACATGATCAACCGCGGCGGCACCTTCCTGGGGTCGGCGCGTTTTCCAGAATTCCGCGAAGAACATATTCGCGCCGTCGCGATTGAAAATATGAGAAAGCGCGGCCTGGATGCGCTGGTGGTTATCGGTGGTGACGGTTCCTATATGGGCGCCGTGCGTCTGACTGAGATGGGCTTCCCTTGCATCGGTCTGCCGGGCACCATCGACAACGATATTAAAGGCACCGACTATACCATTGGCTTCTTTACCGCATTGAGCACCGTGGTAGAGGCCATTGACCGCCTGCGTGACACCTCTTCCTCCCACCAGCGTATTTCCGTTGTTGAAGTGATGGGCCGCTACTGCGGCGATCTGACCCTGGCGGCAGCTATCTCCGGCGGCTGTGAGTTCATCATGGTGCCTGAGGTTGAATACACGCGCGACGACCTGGTTTCAGAAATTAAGGCGGGTATCGCGAAAGGCAAAAAACACGCGATTGTGGCGATTACCGAGCATATGTGCGACGTCGACGAGCTGGCTCACTACATCGAGAAAGAGACCGGCCGTGAAACGCGTGCCACCGTACTGGGCCACATTCAGCGCGGCGGCTCTCCGGTTCCTTATGACCGTATTCTGGCATCCCGCATGGGCGCGTACGCGATTGACCTGCTGCTGCAGGGCTTCGGCGGCCGCTGCGTCGGTATTCAGAACGAGAAGCTGGTTCACCACGACATTATCGACGCTATCGAAAACATGAAGCGTCCGTTCAAAAGCGACTGGCTGGATTGCGCTAAGAAGCTGTACTAAGCCTCCGGCGGAAATAAAAAGGCCTTCTCAGAGAGAAGGCCTTTTTTATGGGCGGGACGCTACTCGATATCCAGGGCATCCTCGGAGAGGATAATCCCGGTATTATCGGCGTAGAGATGGTCGCCGGAAAAGAAGGTGACGCCGCCGAAGTTGACGCGCACGTCGCTTTCGCCGATACCTTCACCTGCGGCCCCTACGGGGATGGCCGCCAGCGCCTGGATGCCGATATCCAGCTCTTCCAGATCGTCAACCTGACGCACCGCGCCATAGACGACCAGCCCTTCCCACTCGTTTTGTACGGCCAGACGCGCCAGGTCAGCGTCAATCAATGCGCGTCGAACGGAACCACCGCCGTCAACCAACAGGACATGACCACGGCCGTTCTGTTCGAGCATATCGTAGAGCAACCCGTTATCCTCGAAACATTTTACCGTGATGATTTGTCCACCAAACGACGAGCGCCCCCCAAAGTTGGAGAACAGAGGTTCCACGACGTTGACATCCTCCTGGTAGATGTCACAAAGCTCGGAAGTATCGTATTTCATAGGCTTAACGTTCAGTTGCTGCGAGAATTTTCAGTATATCGCGTGAATCGTACTGTTGGCAAAATCATCAATTGTTAATTGATATTTGTCAGTTAACCCACAAGCCGGCTGCAAATAATTCCGATAACAAACAGCAAGTTGGTCAGCAGCGCCCCTTTAACCGTTCTTTCGAGCATTGGACGCATGGCGACAGGGTCGCGTTCGCGCATCACATAACGCGCCTGTTTGACCAGCAGCGGCGTTGCCAGCAGGAACAGCCAACCCCACGGATTATGCAGCGAGAGAAGGTTAAACAGCGCCAGGCACAGCGGCGCGCCAAACAGCAGGCAGGCGTGGTAGCGGCGAGCGTTAACCGGCCCCAGGCGCACGGCGAGGGTGTTTTTACCGTTTTCACGATCGCTGTTGATATCACGCAGGTTGTTAATATTCAGCACCGCCGTTGCCAGCAGGCCGCAGGCGGTGGCGGGTAAGAAAATAACCGCTTCAACGCTGTGCGCCTGGAGGTACCAGCTCCCGACCACGCTAAGCCAGCCGAAGAACACCAGCACGGAGATATCGCCAAGGCCGATGTAGCCGTAAGGACGAGTGCCGACGGTGTAGGTAATGGCGGCCACGATCGATAGCCCGCCAAGCACCATAAAACCGATAAAATCGGCCATGGTCTGCCAGGCCAGGAACAGCAGCGCCAGGCCAGAGAGACAAATCAGCGCCACGGTGAGAATCAACGCGCGTTTCATCTGCGCCTGGGTGATTGCCCCTTTCTGCATCCCGCGCAGGGGGCCGATACGGTCAGGTTTATCGCTGCCTTTTACCGCGTCGCCATAATCGTTGGCCAGATTGGAGAGGATTTGTAATAAACCGGCGGTGATGATGGCCAGCAGGGCAACCCAGGGATCGAAGCTGCCCTGATGCCAGGCAAGCGCGGAGCCGACAATAATGGCGGCAAAGGCCAGAGGTAACGTTTTGGGGCGCAGGCTTTCCAGCCAGGCCTGGGTGCGAGTGATAGCGTGTTCGGTCATAAGTCCCGGCCAATAAAAAATGGGGCTCTACCCTTCATACTTCAAGCTGCAGATGCGTTGGCGACGCGCATTCACCCCAGGCACTGCCGGGATAAATGAGGGCCCTCAGCCAACGGCTGCCTTCCCACAACTCGAATTATTTAGGGTATCTATAGCCCCATCTATAGTGATGAAAATATATTGAACCGGATTATAAGATAAAACGGCTCAGGTCTTCATCTGCCACCAGAACATCCAGATGCTTACCGACATATTCCGCATCGATGGTGACGGTTTGGCCATTCATTTCGCTGGCATCGTAGGAGATGTCTTCGATCAGACGCTCCAGTACGGTATGCAGACGACGCGCACCGATGTTCTCGGTGGTCTCGTTGACCTGCCACGCGGCCTGAGCGATACGCTTGATGCCATCTTCCGTGAACTCGATATTGACGCCTTCGGTGGCCATCAGCGCTTTATACTGCACGGTGATGGACGCGTTCGGCTCGGTCAGGATGCGCTCGAAGTCGTGGGTGGTGAGCGCTTTCAGCTCAACGCGAATCGGCAGACGACCCTGCAGCTCCGGGATTAAGTCAGACGGGCTGGCTACCTGGAACGCGCCGGAAGCGATAAACAGAATATGATCGGTTTTCACCATGCCGTGCTTGGTGGAGACGGTGCAGCCTTCAACCAGCGGCAGCAGATCGCGCTGTACGCCTTCGCGGGATACGTCCGGGCCGGAGGAGTTGCCGCCGCGCTTACAGATTTTATCGATTTCGTCGATAAACACGATACCGTGCTGCTCAACGGCGTCGATGGCATCCTGCTTCAGCTCTTCCGGGTTGACCAGCTTCGCCGCTTCTTCTTCAATCAGCAGCTTCATCGCGTCTTTAATTTTCAGCTTACGCGGTTTTTGCTTCTGGCCGCCCAGGTTCTGGAACATGGACTGCAGCTGGCTGGTCATCTCTTCCATGCCCGGAGGGGACATGATTTCAACGCCCATCGGCGCGGCGGCGAGATCGATCTCAATCTCTTTATCATCGAGCTGCCCTTCGCGCAGTTTTTTACGGAAAGACTGACGCGCGGCGGACGGTTCCTGAGGCTGTTCAGCCTGGCCCCAGTTGTTTTTCGCCGGCGGGATCAGCACGTCAAGGATGCGCTCTTCCGCCAGCTCTTCCGCGCGATAGCGGTTTTTGTCGATGGACTGCATGCGCACCATTTTGATCGCCGCATCGGTCAGATCGCGGATGATGGAGTCCACTTCTTTACCAACATAGCCCACTTCGGTGAATTTCGTCGCTTCAACTTTGATGAACGGCGCGTTGGCAAGCTTTGCCAGACGACGGGCGATTTCCGTTTTACCGACGCCGGTCGGGCCGATCATCAGAATGTTTTTGGGCGTGACTTCGTGACGCAGCTCTTCGTTGAGCTGCATACGACGCCAGCGGTTACGCAGAGCGATGGCGACGGAGCGCTTGGCTGCGTCCTGGCCGATAATGTGTTTGTCCAGTTCGCTGACAATTTCGCGTGGGGTCATTTCAGACATGGGAGATCCTTACGCTTTAGACGGTAATTCTTCGATGGTATGGAAGTGGTTGGTATAAATGCAGATATCACCTGCAATATTCAACGCTTTCTCTGCGATATCGCGTGCGCCCATATCGGTATTTTCCAGCAGGGCGCGAGCCGCGGCCTGGGCGTAAGGACCGCCGGAGCCGATAGCAATCAAATCGTTTTCTGGCTGCACCACGTCACCGTTACCGGTGATGATAAGCGATGCGTTTTCGTCAGCCACGGCCAGCAGCGCTTCCAGCTTGCGCAGCATGCGGTCGGTACGCCAGTCTTTCGCCAGCTCAACGGCGGCCTTTACCAGGTGGCCCTGATGCATTTCCAGCTTACGTTCAAACAGTTCGAACAGCGTGAAGGCGTCAGCGGTGCCGCCCGCAAAGCCGGCGATCACTTTGTCGTTGTACAGGCGGCGCACTTTTTTGACGTTGCCTTTCATTACGGTGTTGCCCAGCGTGGCCTGGCCATCACCGGCAATAACGACATGGCCGTTACGGCGAACACTTACAATTGTAGTCACGAGCAGACCCCTTGGTTGCAAAAGCGGAATAGGGGCCCCGCGGTTACGCGGGGCAGAATGCAATTATAGATGGGGGGGATTTTGAGGGTTTCAACCCCTGGCGGCGAGACGAATGCAGTTTGCGTGTCCGGCCATTTTCAGCCGTTCAATCATATTGCTGGCGTTTTCTTTGCCTTTCAGCGGCCCAATTACCACGCGGTTCCAGCCGTTATTGGTGGTGATATGCGAGGCGAAGCCTTCAAACGCCAGCTGCGCGCGCACGGTTTCCGCCTGCTCAGCGCCTTTGAAGGAGCCGCACTGGATCATCCAGCTGCGATCGTCTTTTTTCTCCGCCGCGGCGGTTTTTGGCGCCTCTTCAACGCGGGTTACCGGCGCGGCGGCCTGGGTTTTAGGCTGCGCGGTACTGGTATGCGCCGGCGTTTGCAGCAGATCCTGATACGGCTGCTGGTTCGACGCCGTTTGCTTCGGCGGCTGCTGCACCGGTTTCGGCTGCTCGACGGCCCGCGGCTGGGTTCGCGGTTGCTGTACCTGCGTCTGTGTCTGCTGCTGCACCTGCGCGAGCTGCTGCTGAACTAAACGCTGACGCTGCAGGGTCTGCTGGCGCTGCGCCGGGGTTTGTTCATTCCACGGCACTTCGGTCAGCTGCGTAGGCTGCTGACGCATATCGGCCTGCATTTGCGCCAACAGCTGGCGCTGCTCGTCCGTCAGCTGCTCCGGCTTCATAACTTCGCCGCCTGCCGTGGGTTCCGTAGGCGCACGAACGCCGGGCTGACGGCTCTCCAGCTCTTTAATATAGCGCCAGCGCTCTTCCGGCTTCGGCGGGAGGCCGTTGCCAGCGGCCTGGCGATTTTGCAGCGCTTCAGCCTCTTCTTTCTTGTGGTGCGTGATGAAGTACAGTCCACCGATAAAGGCCACCAGCACTGCCGCAGCGATCGCCACCATAGTCGGTGAAACCGCCGAAAGGCCGCCTTGCTTGTTCCTTGAGCTTCGGGTATTGCTCTTTTTGCGCCGCGAAGAAGCCGGTTGGCTGCGGCGTACATAATCTCGTTGTGCCACTATCGTTTCGCTGTCTTATTCGTTTTTCAGCCCGCCATGTTACTTAAGCGGCGGGCCTTTGACCAGAAGGGCAGGCCCGAAAGCCTGAAGGTTATGTTCGGATTTTTCGCGTACTGCCGCGAACGATAAGCTCGCAGTCGAGTAATCGTGAACCGCTGCTGACGCTGTGACCGTGCAGTTGATCCAATAAAAGCAGCATCGCTTCGCGGCCAATATCAAAACGTGGTTGCGCGACGGTCGTCAATGGCGGATCGCAAAATTCAGACAAAGAGATGTTATCGAAACCAATAATAGACAGATCTTCAGGAACTTTCAGGCCGCGACGTTTCGCCAGCGATAATGCCCCCAGCGCCATAATATCGCTATGGCAGAAAACAGCCGTCGGCGGTACCGGCAGCGCCAGCAGCTGTTCGAGGGCGTTGGCGCCGGCTTCATAGGTAAAATTGCCGCGGGCGATATAGTGCGGATCGACGGTTATCCCGCTACGACGCAGCGCCTGGACATAGCCCTGCAGGCGATAATGGCACAGCGGCATCTCTTCCGGGCCGGCGATACAGCCGATGCGGCGATGCCCCAGCTCGTGCAGATAGTTAACGGCGTTAAAGGCGGCGGTGAGGTTATCGATATGCACCGTCGGCAGCTCAAGCTCGGGAGCGAATTCATTGGCCATGACCATCGGCGGCAGATTGCGCTGCTCCTCTACGCCCGCATCGAAGGGCAAACGGGAGCCAAGCAGCAGCATACCGTCGATCTGCTTGGTAATGATCAGGTCGATAAAGGTCTTTTCCTGACGGTTCTGGTGGGCGCAATCGCCAATCAGCACCAGGTACTCCTGTTCCGCCGCGGTGACTTCAATACCGCGAATAATCTCGCTGAAAAAGGGGTCGCAGATATCCGGCACAATCACCAGAATGGTGCGTGACTCGTTGCGCTTCATATTGCGCCCGAGCGATTGCGGTAAATAGCCGACTTCCAGCGCGGCCTGCTCGACCCGGTTACGGGTGCTCTGCGAAACCTTATCGGGATTCATTAACGCTCGGGATACGGTTGCCGTGGAAACGTTTGCCTTTTGGGCAACGTCTTTCATAGTGGCGGCAACGACCTGTTTTTTGGGCTTCACCTGATTTCTCCTCGCTGACTGGCGCAGACACATCCCTGGCGTTCTGACATCAGCAACATTTTTAACAGATAGTACATCCAGAGAGTTACAGAATTTTCATGAAAAACGTGACGATGGTTGAATTTTTCGATCCGACTCGCAAGAGAAGCCTTAACCTTCAATAGGATCGACGTCCAGAACCCATTTCACTTTTCGCGCTTCCGGCAGCGTGTTAATCAACGCCAGCGTTCCGCTGACGATATGCTGTAGCTGAACGCGCGACGGATGCTGGAGGAGAATTTGCCAGCGCCAGCGGCCGCCACGCTTTGGCGCCAGCGCCGGAACCGGCCCGAGCACCCACAGTTTCTTATCGGCCAGCGGGCTGGCCTGCAGCAGGTTGCGCAGCTGTTGTAAAAAAAGCGGCGCCTGCTGGTTGTTATGATCCTCGGCGCGAATCAGCACGTGGCTGGTCCACGGCGGCAGCTGCATGCTTTGCCGTTCCGCCAGCGCCTGCTCGGCAAACGCGTCGTATCCTTTATAAAGCAGCGTTTGCAACAGCGGGTGTTCCGGGTGGTGGGTCTGCAGGATCACCTCGCCCTGTTTGCCCGCCCGGCCTGCGCGGCCTGAAACCTGCGTGTAGAGCTGAGCGAAGCGCTCCGCCGAGCGGAAATCGGCGGAAAACAGCGCGCCGTCAACGTCCAGCAGGGAAACCAGGGTGACATCCGGGAAGTGGTGCCCCTTCGCCAGCATTTGGGTGCCGATAAGAATGCGCGCGCCGCCGCGATTGACGTCGGCAAGATATTGCTCAAGCGCGCCTTTGCGGCTGGTGGTATCCCGGTCGATACGGGAAATCGGGATAGCGGGAAACAGCGGTCCCAGCGCCTGCTCAAGCTGTTCGGTCCCCAAACCTACCGGTACCAGATGCGTTGAGCCGCAGGAGGGGCACTGGCGCGGAATCGGGCGCTGGCTGTCGCAGTGGTGGCAGCGCAGATGATGCTGAGCCTGGTGCAGCGTGTAGTAGCTGTCGCAGCGCGGACACTCCGCTATCCAGCCGCAGTCGTGGCACAGCAGCGCCGGCGCGAAGCCGCGGCGGTTCAAAAACAGAATCACCTGGTTATCGGCCTGCAGATGCTGGCGCATGCGGCCAATGAGCGCCGGAGACAGTCCGGCCTGCAGCTGCTGGCCCTTTAAATCCAGAACGTGCTGCTGAGCCGGGCGCGCATTGCCCGCTCGTTTAGTGAGCTTCAGCTGGCGATACTTGCCCTGGCGGACGTTATGAAGCGTCTCCAGCGCCGGGGTCGCCGAGCCGAGGATAATTGGAATTTGTTCGCTGTGGGCGCGCCAGACCGCCAGATCGCGGGCGTGATAGCGCCAGCCTTCCTGCTGTTTATAAGAGCTGTCGTGCTCTTCATCGATGACGATGACCCCGAGGTCTTTAAAAGGGGTAAATAGCGACGAGCGGGTACCGATCACAATCGCCGCTTCGCCGTTTTTGGCTTTTAGCCACGCGGAGAGGCGTTCGCTGTCGTTCAGTCCGGAGTGCAGCACTTCCACCGGGGCGCTAAAGCGGTGGCGGAAACGGGCGATAGTCTGCGGCGTCAGGCCGATCTCCGGCACCATCACCAGCGCCTGGCGCCCCTGCGCCAGTACGTTTTCAAGGACGCTCAGATACACTTCCGTTTTGCCCGAACCGGTGATCCCGGCCAGCAGCCAGGCGGAAAAGCTGTCCGAGGCGCTGTGAATCGCGCCCACGGCGGTGGCCTGTTCGGTATTGAGCCGCAGGCGCTCGCCGGGTACCGAGAAGCCCGTGCGCCAGTCGGCGATCGCGGGCGCTTCGCTGGCGAGTTCGGCCAGGCCTTTACCCCGCAGCGCCTGCAGGGCGGCGTCGTTAAATTCGAGTTCGGCAACCTGATGGCGCCAGATCTTGCCCTGACGCAGCGCAGCCAGCGCCTGCTGCTGTTTCGGTGAGCGCTTAAGGCTGTTGATATCAACCGCTTGCCCCTGTTCGGTGGCAAACCAGTACCACATTGGCGCCGCGCTGGCGGGCTTCCCCTGGCGCAGCACGATCGGTAGCGCGTGAAACAGCACATCGCCGATGGGATGATGGTAGTAATCCGCCGCCCACAGCAGCAGCCGCCAGACCGAAGCGGAGAAGACCGGCTCGGCATCAAGAACTTCGGCCACCGGCTTAAGTTCGTCGAGCGGCAGTTCGCTGCGCTCACTGACCGCCGTTACGATACCTATCCGCTCCTGCTTGCCGAACGGAACGCGCACGCGACAGCCCGCTTTGACCGGCATACCTTCAGGCAGCAAATAGTCAAAAGTGCGGGGCAGCGGAACGGGCAGGGCAACGTGAGCGACGGGCATTTAATCTTCCTGACTTGAAATCTGGCGGGTTAGTATACACATTGTGATAAGGGCTCGCGGATCAGTTTGCATATGCTGGTCAAATTCTGTATGATTCGCCGCCTTTGATGCGCTTTGTGCGACATCAAAATCTATTACCCGGTAGTGTAATCGCTCCGGGAATTATTAACATCGCGTGGTGTCTGGCGTTAGGGCTGGAAGAGCGACGCGGCCTTAACTGAGGTTCTCCCATGAAAAAAGATATTCATCCGAAATACGAAGAAGTTACTGCTTCCTGCTCTTGCGGTAACGTCATGAAAATCCGTTCTACCGTAGGTCACGACCTGAACCTCGACGTGTGCGGTAAATGCCACCCGTTCTACACTGGCAAACAGCGTGATGTTGCTACCGGTGGCCGTGTTGACCGCTTCAACAAGCGCTTCAGCGTACCGGGTACCAGCAAGTAATTTGCTGAAGAAGCCGCCTCAGGGCGGCTTTTTTGTTTCTCTTGCGCTAAACGCGAGAAAAAAGGGCAGAAGATTTCTTCTGCCCTTTTTTATGGTTTTAGTATTCCCACGTATCCGGGTCGATGCCCAGTTCGCGCATAATCTCTTTCGCCGCTTCCGGGATTTCATCGCTGCGCTCTTTACGCAGGTCTTCATCGTTAGGCAACGGTTGACCGGTAAAGGCATGCAGGAACGCTTCGCACAGCAGTTCGCTGTTAGTCGCGTGCCGCAGGTTATTCACCTGACGACGCGTGCGTTCATCGGTGAGGATTTTTAACACCTTCAGAGGAATGGAAACCGTAATTTTTTTTACTTGCTCACTCTTCTTACCGTGCTCAGCGTATGGGCTGATATATTCGCCGCTCCATTCAGCCATGAGTTACCTTTAATCCTCTATTCATTAGTTAAGGGCCTGAACGCGAGTCCTGGCCATAATTGCGCGTAGTTTACCGTAGAGGGGCGCGTCTGACACCAAACAAGCCGCTACGGATGTGCGCTAATGCATATAATTTTAACGGCTATTTCCAGTTTGCTCAATCTATACGCAAAGAAGTTTAGATGTCCAGATGTATTGACGTCTATTATAACAATGATTACTCTGGAGCCTGACTTTTCACCGACTCAGCCCAGGAACTCCCCAACATGACGCGTAAACAGGCCACCATCGCAGTGCGTAGCGGTTTAAATGACGACGAGCAGTACGGTTGCGTTGTCCCGCCCATTCATCTCTCCAGCACCTATAATTTCACCGGATTTAACGAACCTCGCGCCCACGACTACTCTCGTCGCGGTAACCCGACCCGTGATGTGGTGCAGCGTGCGCTGGCGGAGCTGGAGGGCGGCGCGGGGGCGGTTCTGACCAATACCGGCATGTCGGCCATTTTGCTGGTCACCACCGTATTTCTGAAACCGGGCGATCTGCTGGTGGCGCCGCACGACTGCTACGGCGGCAGCTACCGCCTGTTTGACAGCCTGGCGAAGCGCGGCTGCTATCGCGTGATGTTTGTCGATCAAAACGACGAGCAGGCGCTGAGCGCCGCGCTGGCGGAAAAACCGAAGCTGGTTCTGGTCGAAAGCCCAAGTAATCCATTGCTGAGAGTTGTGGATATTGCGAAAATCTGCGGTCTGGCGCGTGAGGCCGGAGCGGTCAGCGTGGTTGATAACACCTTCCTGAGCCCGGCTTTGCAGAATCCGCTGGCGCTGGGCGCCGATCTGGTGTTGCATTCGTGCACTAAATATTTGAACGGCCACTCTGACGTCGTGGCCGGGGTGGTGATCGCTAAAGATCCGGCGACCGTCACCGAACTGGCATGGTGGGCGAATAATATCGGCGTCACCGGCGGAGCGTTTGATAGCTATCTGCTGCTGCGCGGCTTACGTACGCTCTCTCCGCGTATGGAAGTGGCGCAGCGTAACGCGCTGGCGATTGTCGACTATCTGAAATCCCAGCCGCTGGTGAAAAAACTGTACCATCCGTCCCTGCCGGAAAACCAGGGGCATGAGATTGCGGCGCGTCAGCAAAAAGGTTTTGGGGCGATGTTAAGCTTCGAACTGGATGGCGATGAGCAGACGCTGCGTCGTTTCCTGAGCGGATTATCGCTGTTTACGCTGGCGGAATCGCTGGGCGGCGTGGAAAGTCTGATTTCCCACGCAGCGACGATGACCCATGCGGGCATGGCGCCTGAGGCGCGTGCGGCCGCCGGGATCTCAGAAACGCTTCTGCGTATTTCGACCGGTATTGAAGATGGTGAAGATTTAATTGCCGACCTGGAAAATGGCTTCCGGGCAGCAAACGAGGAATAAACATGAGTGTGATTGCGCAGGCAGGGGCGAAGGGTCGTCAGCTGCACAAATTTGGTGGGAGTAGTTTAGCGGATGCGAAATGTTACCTGCGCGTCGCGGGTATTATGACGGAGTATTCGCAGGCGGGCGACATGATGGTCGTCTCTGCCGCCGGCAGTACCACCAACCAGTTGATCAGCTGGCTGAAGCTCAGCCAGACCGATCGCCTTTCTGCGCATCAGGTGCAACAATCGCTCCGTCGTTATCAGATGGAGCTCATCTCCGGACTGCTGTCACCAGACGCTGCCGACACGCTGATTGCCATCTTTATTCAGGATCTTGAGCGCCTTGCCGGGCTGCTTGACGGCGGCGTCACCGACGCGGTATACGCCGAAGTCGTCGGTCACGGCGAAGTCTGGTCGGCCCGCCTGATGGCGGCGGTGCTGAACCATCTTGGCGTAGAAGCCGCCTGGCTGGATGCGCGTAGCTTCCTGCGCGCCGAGCGCTCCGCGCAGCCGCAGGTGGATGAAGGCTTATCCTATCCGCTTTTGCAGCAGCTGATAGCGCAGCACCCGAACAAGCGTCTGGTTGTGACCGGCTTTATTTCGCGTAACAACGCCGGGGAAACCGTCCTGCTGGGACGTAACGGTTCCGACTATTCCGCCACCCAAATCGGCGCCCTGGCCGGGGCGTCTCGCGTCACTATCTGGAGCGACGTGGCCGGGGTCTACAGCGCGGATCCGCGTAAAGTGAAAGACGCCTGCCTGCTGCCGCTGCTGCGCCTGGATGAGGCCAGCGAACTGGCCCGCCTGGCGGCGCCGGTGCTGCATGCCCGTACGCTGCAGCCGGTCTCCGGCAGCGATATCGATTTACAATTACGCTGTAGCTACACCCCGGATCAGGGCTCAACGCGCATCGAACGCGTGCTGGCTTCCGGTACCGGGGCGCGTATCGTGACCAGCCATGATGATGTCTGCCTGATTGAGTTCCAGGTACCCGGCGGCCAGGATTTCAAACTGGCGCATAAAGAGCTGGACGCTATCTTAAAACGCGCCCAGCTGCGTCCGCTGGCGGTTGGCGTACACGCCGACCGTAAGCTGCTGCAGTTCTGCTACACCTCTGAAGTGGCCGACAGCGCGCTGAAGCTGCTGGACGAAGCGGGGCTGCCGGGCGAGCTGCGCCTGCGTCAGAAACTGGCGCTGGTGGCGATGGTTGGCGCTGGCGTGACCCGCAATCCGCTGCACTGCCACCGTTTCTGGCAGCAGCTGAAGGGTCAGCCGGTAGAGTTTACCTGGCAATCAGAAGAGGGCATCAGCCTGGTCGCGGTGCTGCGCGCCGGGCCGACGGAAAGTCTTATTCAGGGGCTGCATCAGTCGTTGTTCCGCGCGGAAAAACGCATTGGCCTGGTGCTGTTTGGCAAAGGTAATATCGGGTCCCGCTGGCTGGAGCTGTTCGCTCGCGAGCAGACCACGCTTTCCGCCCGCACCGGGTTTGAATTCATCCTTGCCGGGGTCGTGGATAGTCGCCGTAGCCTGCTTAATTACGAAGGCCTTGACGCCAGTCGCGCGCTGGCTTTCTTTAATGATGAGGCCGTTGAGCAGGATGAAGAGTCGCTGTTCCTGTGGATGCGCGCGCATCCGTACGATGATTTAGTGGTGCTGGACGTAACCGCCAGCGCGCAGCTGGCCGACCAGTACCTCGATTTCGCCAGCCATGGTTTCCACGTTATCAGCGCGAATAAGCTGGCTGGCGCCAGCAGCAGCAGTAAGTATCGCCAGATCCACGACGCGTTCGAGAAGACCGGGCGCCACTGGCTGTACAACGCCACCGTCGGCGCCGGTTTACCGGTCAACCATACGGTGCGCGATTTGATTGATAGCGGCGATACCATTCTGGCGCTGAGCGGTATTTTCTCCGGCACCCTCTCATGGCTGTTCCTGCAGTTTGACGGCACCGTGCCGTTTACAGACCTCGTCGATCAGGCCTGGCAGCAGGGGCTGACGGAACCGGACCCGCGCGTCGATCTCTCCGGGAAAGACGTCATGCGCAAGCTGGTGATCCTGGCCCGTGAGGCGGGTTACAACATCGAGCCGGATCAGGTGCGCGTTGAGTCGCTGGTGCCCGCCCACTGCGAAGAGGGGTCTGTCGATCACTTCTTTGAGAACGGCGAAGCGCTGAACGAGCAGATGCTGCAGCGTCTGGAAGCGGCGCGCGAAATGGGCCTGGTGCTGCGCTACGTCGCGCGCTTTGACGCTAACGGTAAAGCCCGCGTCGGCGTTGAAGCGGTGCGCGAAGAGCATCCGCTGGCGGCGCTGCTGCCGTGTGATAACGTCTTTGCTATCGAGAGCCGCTGGTATCGCGATAACCCGCTGGTGATCCGCGGTCCGGGCGCCGGTCGTGATGTGACCGCCGGGGCGATTCAGTCGGATATCAACCGTCTGGCGCAGCTGCTGTAGCCATAAATTAAAGACCAGGCAACGCCTGGTCTTTTCACCTTAGTGCGCCGCGAAAACTTCTTTGGCGGCAAACAGGCCATTCAGGGCCGCCGGGAATCCGGCATAGACCGCCATCTGCATGATCACTTCCGTAATCTCTTCCTGCGTCAGCCCGACATTTAACCCGGCGGCAATATGCACTTTTAGCTGCGGCGCGGCGTTACCGAGCGCCGTGAGCGCGGCGATAGTGGCAATTTCACGGCTGCGTAAATCGAGTCCTGGCCTGGCGTAAATATCGCCGAAGGGGAACTCAATCAGATAGCGGGCAAAATCGGGGGCGATATCCTTCAGGCTGTTGACGACGGCGTCGCCGCCTTTGCCGTCCACGCGCTGTAGCATTTCTCGTCCGATGGTATAACGTTCGCTGGTCATGGCTTTTCCTCAGTGTGATGATGCGTAATGAGGAAGGTTAGGGAAGTTTTCCTGACTTGAGTAATACCCTTTTCGTGATACCTTTTCAGTATGACAAATTCACGTTTACACACTCTGGATATTCGCCTGCTGCGCTACTTTGCGGTGGTGGCGGAGGAAAATAACATCAGCCGGGCCGCGCAGCGGCTATTTATTTCGCAGCCGCCGCTGAGCCGTCATATTCGCCATCTGGAAACGCAGCTGGGGGTAACGCTATTCTTGCGGCATACCAAAGGTCTGATCCTTACCGACGAGGGAAGACGGGTGCTGGATATCATTCGGCCTCTGCTGGCGCTTCAGGATCGCACCCTGGCGGCGTTGAGCCAGCTCTCTGCGCCCGCGCAGCAGCCTCTGCGTCTGGGGTTGACCACCGCCTTTGAGCAAGGCGTTTTCGCCGCCGCGGAATCCGCTCTGGGTGAGTACACCGGCGCATTGCACATCACTCGTCAGTCATCACCGGCGTTGGCCCAACTGGTGCGAAAGGGCAAGCTCGATGCGGCGCTGGTGGCGCTGCCGCTGAATACCGAGGGGCTTCACCTGCATCCGTTGCCGTATGGCGAGCCGCTTATCGCGGCGCTACCCGCATCCTGGCCGGAGGCCGCCAGGGCGGACCTGACGTTAAGCGCACTCAATCATCGGCCGCTGTTCTGGTTTCCACGCGAGCGTAATCCCGATTTTTTTGACTATACGCGACGTATTTTTGACCGGGCAGGCTATGTGCCCACCTACGTGGAGGAGCCTGCCGAGCATGATGTTCTGCTGGCGCGGATTGCGCGCGGAGAAGGCCTGATCCTCCTGCCGGCCTCTTTTTCCGCGATTCAGCGGCAGGGGGTCGTCTTTTGTCCTTTGCAGGATGCCAGCCAGCAGCTTCCGCTTAGGCTGGGAATGGTGACGCTGCCCGCAAATGAGAGGGTCCGGGAAAGGGTAACAGCAGTCGTTGAAAAATCATTGCCTTAGCGAAAAAGAGATGAATTAATTTCATCCTGGCTGAATATTCCTCACTGTTTACGCTGATTTTTCTATTGACGCGGATGCCCTTTTCCGTCATTTTTACATCTGGACGTCTAAACGTATAGAAGTTCGCGACACAACAAACAATAAAATGCGATTGATGAGGTAAGGTATGAGCTTTTTTCACGCCAATCAGCGGGAAGCCCTGAATCAGAGCCTGGCGGAAGTGCAGGGCCAGATTAACGTCTCCTTTGAATTCTTTCCGCCGCGTACCAGTGAAATGGAGCAAACCCTCTGGAAATCCATCGATCGCCTGAGCAGCCTGAAGCCGAAGTTTGTCTCCGTGACCTACGGCGCTAACTCCGGTGAACGTGACCGCACCCATAGCATTATCAAAGGTATTAAAGAGCGTACCGGTCTGGAAGCCGCCCCGCATCTGACCTGTATCGATGCCAGCCGCGATGAGCTGCGTACCATTGCTAAAGATTACTGGGATAGCGGAATTCGCCATATCGTTGCGCTGCGTGGCGACCTGCCGCCTGGCAGCGGTAAGCCGGATATGTACGCGGCCGACCTGGTGACTCTGCTGAAAGAGGTCGGGGACTTTGATATTTCCGTTGCGGCTTATCCGGAGGTCCATCCGGAAGCCAAAAGCGCGCAGGCCGATCTGCTTAACCTGAAGCGCAAGGTCGAAGCCGGAGCAAATCGCGCGATTACCCAGTTTTTCTTTGATGTTGAAAGCTACCTGCGTTTTCGCGACCGCTGCGTCTCGGCGGGTATCGACGTCGAAATTATTCCGGGCATTCTGCCGGTCTCTAACTTCAGGCAGGCGAAAAAATTTGCCGATATGACCAACGTGCGTATCCCGACGTGGATGGCGAAAATGTTCGAAGGCCTGGACAATGACGCCGAAACCCGCCAGCTGGTGGGGGCGAACATCGCCATGGATATGGTGAAGATTCTCAGCCGCGAAGGGGTGAAGGATTTCCATTTCTATACCCTGAACCGCGCGGAAATGAGCTACGCGATTTGCCACACTTTAGGCGTGCGCCCGGCGTAAGCAGGCTTCAGATTTCCCCGTCCTTCTCTTCTCTCTGCGGCGTCAAAACATCTTCGGCGCCGCTTGTTCTGGTTATTTCCTTAAAACATCTTTTCTGGCGGTAAAACGGGGCGCCTGCGCCATCAGAGGTGACTATCCGCCAGCAGCAGCGGTACGTTTTGCGTTTGCATCAGAGAGAGGATATCGGGGGAGAGTCCGGTCTGGCTGATAACGAGGTCAAGGTCTGCCAGGCGGGCATGGCCTGCAAGGAACGTTTGACCAAATTTACTGCTGTCCGCCAGCAGGATTTTTTGCCGCCCGGCGCGCATCAGCGCTTGTTTGACGTGGGCATCGGTCATTTCAGGAACCGTCAGCTCTCCAAGATCGTTGACGCCCTGAGTGCTGAGGAAGACTTTGTCGGCGTGGATATGACGAAAGAAGTCGGCGGTACTGAAAGAGACCATTCCCTGGCTGGCGTCTTCATATTCACCGGGCGCGACGATCAACTTGATATTTTTTCTTCCTTTCAGGAGATTAACCACCGGAATGGAGTTGGTTATCACCATGATTTTCTTATCGAAAATAAAATGAGCGAGCGCCAGCGGCGTGGTGCCGCAGTCGATAATAATCGTGTCGCCATCTTCAACCTGCTCGGCGGCTTTCTGGCCAATCAGGTGCTTATCATCGGCCATTTGTATCGATTGCAGCTGAAAGCCGGGCTCGACGCTGGCGCCGCGGGTTAAGTAGGCTCCACCGTAGGTTGTTTTTACAATGCCTTGTTTTTCAAAGAAAGAGAGATCGCGACGGATGGTCATTTTAGTGACGCCGAACTTTTCGGCGAGGTCATTGACGACGACTTTTTTGTCCTGTTGCAAAATGGCGTAAATGCTCATTCTTCGATTTGATGACTGCATATCTACGATTCACCCAAAGGAAAATCGCACTATAAAATACATCGTTTTGGCGGGCAATGGCGGGCGAAAAGAACATACCCGCCTGCTGGCGGGTATGTCGCGAGGGGTTATTCCCACTCTTGCAGGAAGCGTTGACCGTACTGGTCGGCCACCAGAAGCGCGGCATAGACCTGATCCGGCGTCGCGCCGCCGGGCATATTGTGGATGGTTTCACCTTCCGCGCAGGCGGCTTCCGCCACGGTACGCATTTTGCCCGGGATATCGACTTTAATATCCAGCTGCGCCAGGGTGATAGGCAGCCCGACGCTATGGCACAGCGCCGCTACGGTTTCGATCTCTTCCACCGGCGCGTTTTCCAGTACCAGCTGCGTAAGCGTACCGAAAGCCACTTTTTCACCATGATAGTAGTGGTGAGCGTCCGGAATAGCGGTTAGACCGTTATGGATAGCGTGCGCAGCCGCCAGGCCGCCGCTTTCAAAGCCGACGCCGCTCAGATAGGTGTTGGCTTCAATCACCCGTTCCAGCGCCGGCGTCACCACGTGCTGCTCCGCCGCCAGCATCGCTTTTTCGCCCTCTTCAACCAGCGTGTTGTAGCACAGTTCAGCCAGCGCCAGCGCCGCCTGGGTGCATTTTCCGCCCGCCATGGTGGTCGCGCCGCTGCGGGAGCAGGCACGCGCTTCAAACCAGGTCGCCAGCGCATCACCGATACCGGCTGCCAGCAGGCGCGCCGGGGCGCCAGCAACGATTTGCGTATCGACAATGACCATGTTCGGGTTGCGCGGCAGCATCAGGTAGCTATCAAACTCGCCGTCATCGGTATAGATGACCGAGAGCGCGCTGCACGGCGCGTCGGTGGAGGCAATCGTCGGGGCAATAACCACCGGCAGATTCATAAAGTGTGCTAATGCTTTTGCGGTATCCAGCGTCTTGCCGCCGCCGATACCCAGCACGGCGGTGCAGCGGGCGGAACCGGCAATATCACGCAAGCGGTTGATTTCGTTATGTGAGCATTCGCCGCCAAACGGTGCGATTTCGCCAGCCAGCCCCGCATCCGCCAGGCTTTTACGCAGTTTTTCTTCGGCAAAACCGAGTACGAATTTATCGCCCACGATGAGCCAGCGTTCTGCCAGCGGCTTTAGGTATCCACCAAGGCGGGTAATGACGTCCGCGCCCTGAATGTACTTACCGGGTGATTGAATAATGCGATCCATTTCTATTCCTCCTGGATGACCGTGATGCCACCCTCTGGGCAGCTCGCCGATCGGGTTACAGGTTTAGCGTTCCAAAGGCGTTATTCCAGTCCTGCTCAAACTTCTCAATAGCTGACTCTACCGCAGGGGTACCGAGCATTTGTTGCGCTACATCTAACGGAAGGGTGATCGCTTCGCAGCCTGCTAACAGGCAATCCAGCGCCTGGCGCGGCGTCTTAAAGCTGGCGGCCAGCACTTTGCTTTCCGGCGCATGCAGCTCCAGCAGGGACTGTAGCTCCTGGACCATGCGGATGCCGTCACCGCCCTGGGCGTCGACGCGGTTGACGTACGGCGCCACATATTTTGCCCCGGCCAGCGCGGCCAGCAGGCCCTGAGATGCGCTGTATACCGCTGTACCCAGCGTGGGGATACCTTCTTTTTTCAACAGCTTGATAGCGGCAAGGCCTTCGGCGGTGACCGGAATTTTTACCACGATACCGGGGACGGCGTTGCTCAGGCGTTTGGCTTCTTCCACCATGCCCTGCGCGTCGCGGCTCATGGTCTGGGCGAACAGAATACCTTCCGGACCGACGGCTTTTTGCAGGCGCGGAAGAACATCCCAAACCGGCGTTTTACCGGCTGCGATAATGCTCGGGTTGGTGGTCACGCCTGCCAGCGGGTAGATGCGCGCCAGGCGTTCAACTTCTGCTACGTTTGCGGTGTCCAGATAGAGTTCCATGATGCTTTCCTCAATGCTTAATACGGTAGTGTCGTTGAGGAAAGAATACGGCTTTCACGCGAAGGGTCGCCAGATGACAAATTTGCCAAAAACTGGATAAATGTACGCATTGCGGTTAAGGATGATTTAGATCACATTTATCCCGCAACCCGGATTAAAATGGGAAAACAAGAACGCACAAAAGTCAGGTTTAACACACAAAAATCTAGTTTTTTAGCGAAGCCGTTTTTTCCGTCAGCTGGCTGTGATACTGACGGCGATACTCCGACGGCGAGCGCTCGGTGTTTTTGCGAAACAGGCGGCAGAAGTAGTTGCTGTCGGCGAAACCACAGGCGTGGGCGATATCTTTCACTTTCATATCGTGGCCTTTTAACAGCATTCTGGCCTGCTCCAGACGGATGTGATTCAGGTATTCGTTAAAGCCCATTGGCCCGCATTTCTGGAACAAATGGGAAAGATAGTTTGGTGAGAGATAAAACGCCTGCGCCACCGACTCGCGGGTTAACGGGTCGGCAAAATGGGTATCAATATGTTTACGAATCGCTTCAAAAAGCGCCTGGCTGCGCGATGACGTTTGTACCTGGCTGCCCAGCAGATCGGCACAGTGGCTGAGCAGGCTGGTGACAATACAGCGGGCCGTGTGCTGTTCCTGCGGCTGCATCTGCATTTCATTCAGCGCCTGCAGCAGAAACGATCCAACCCGGGGGCCGCGGCGAGGAACCTGCTGTTTATCCAGCACGTTAAGCGCGCTGCCGTCCCAGTGGCGTAGGACGAATTCCAGCTGCTGCTTACCAAACAAGACAGTTAACAGCGTGGAGGGCATCAGCCACTGCGGGTCATTCCATCCGCCTGCGGGGACGTACAGCACATCGTGCGGCGTCAGCTGCGCCTGGTCGGCCTTAATCGCCGGATCGCGAAGCTGGCCCGCAAGCATGATTTCGAGGCGCGGAAAATCGACGCTTAGCGCTTTCTCAGAAGCCGGCCTGGATTCTGTGGAAAAGTGGACTTTGCCGATTACCGCCGGGCCTTTAATAAAAGAATCAATGGCCTGATTAATGTCGCTATCCATTCTCTCTCCGCGTTGCGCGATCCCGTTTCATCATACCTAACAAACTGGCAGAGGGAAAAGCCGCGCGATTTTTCTGCGAAGAGAGTTGTAAGATTTGATTGATATGTTATATCGTAACATATTATTGCAAACCTTAACTCAGGAGAGAGTGATGACCCGAAAGATTTCCGCACTTATGCTTGGTATTAGCCTGGTACTGGCGAACAGTCAGGCGGTTGCCCACGGCCACCATAGCCATGGCCCGGCGCTGACCGAAGCGGAGCAGAAGGCGAGTGAAGGTATTTTTGCCGACCAGGACGTAAAGGACAGGGCGCTGAGCGACTGGGAGGGTATCTGGCAGTCGGTTAATCCCTATCTGCTGAACGGCGATTTAGATGCCGTGCTGGAGCAGAAGGCCAAAAAAGCCGGTAAAAGCGTGGCGGAATATCGGGAGTATTATAAGAAGGGCTACGCTACCGATGTGGACCAGATTGGTATCGAAGATAACGTCATGGAGTTTCACGTCGGGAAAACTGTCAACGCCTGCCGGTACGCCTATTCCGGCTACAAAATTCTGACCTACGCATCCGGTAAAAAAGGCGTGCGCTACCTGTTCGAATGCCAGCAGGCGGATTCAAAAGCGCCGAAGTTTGTTCAGTTTAGCGATCACACCATCGCGCCGCGCAAGTCCCAACATTTCCATATCTTTATGGGCAATGAGTCCCAGGAAGCGCTGCTGAAAGAGATGGATAACTGGCCAACCTACTATCCTTATGCCCTGCATAAAGAGCAGATTGTCGACGAAATGCTGCACCACTAATAAAAAAAGCTCCGGTAAACGCGATGCTTACCGGAGCTATGGTTTTTAACCCGGCTCGCGCTACGCTTAGCCGGGCTACAGGTTTTTCAAGGCGAACTAGCCGGTGTTACGCATGCCTGCCGCAACGCCTGCGATGGTGACCATCAGCGCTTGCTCAACGCGCGGGTCCGGTTTTTCACCTTTCTCTTCCGCCAGACGTGAACGATGGAGCAGCTCGGCCTGGAGCACGTTCAGCGGGTCGGTATAGATATTACGTAGCTGGATGGACTCCGCGATCCACGGCAGGTCGGCCATCAGGTGGGAGTCGTTGGCGATTGCCAGTACCACGTTGATATCGGCGGACAGCAGTTCACGCAGCTCTTCGCCCAGCTTCCACAGTTCCGGTTTCACCAGACGCTGATCGTAATATTCCGCCAGCCACAGGTCGGCTTTTGAGTAGACCATCTCCAGCATGCCGAGGCGGGTAGAGAAGAACGGCCAGTCGCGGCACATGCTTTCCAGCTCGCTCTGCTTGCCGCCTTCAACGACTTTTTGCAGCGCGGCGCCGGCGCCCAGCCAGGCTGGCAGCATCAGGCGGTTTTGCGTCCACGCGAAGATCCACGGAATGGCGCGCAGCGACTCGACGCCGCCGGTCGGGCGACGTTTTGCCGGACGCGAGCCCAGCGGCAGTTTGCCCAGCTCCTGCTCCGGCGTTGCGGAACGGAAGTAAGGAACAAAATCTTTATTTTCACGCACGTAGCCGCGATACATCTCGCAGGAGACGTCGGACAGCTCGGCCATGATGTCGCGCCATTGCGCTTTTGGCTCCGGCGGCGGCAGCAGGTTGGCTTCCAGAATCGCGCTGGTGTAGAGCGACAGGCTGCTGATGGTGACTTCCGGCAGGCCGTATTTAAAGCGGATCATCTCGCCCTGTTCGGTAACGCGCAGGCCGCCTTTCAGGCTTCCCGGAGGCTGAGAGAGCAGGGCCGCGTGCGCCGGCGCGCCGCCGCGGCCGATAGAACCGCCGCGACCGTGGAACAGCGTCAGCTCAATGCCGGCTTTTTCACAGGTCTTAATTAACGCGTCCTGCGCCTGATACTGCGCCCAGGAGGCGGCCATCACGCCCGCATCTTTCGCCGAGTCGGAATAGCCGATCATGACCATCTGCTTGCCCTGGATAAAGCCGCGATACCAGTCGATATTCAGCAGCTGGGTCATAACGTCGTCGGCGTTATTCAGGTCGTCCAGCGTTTCGAACAGCGGGGCGACCGGCAGCGCGAAGCCGATGCCGGCCTCTTTCAACAGCAGATGCACGGCCAGGACGTCTGATGGCGTTTTGGCCATCGAAATCACGTAGGCCGCAATAGAGCCGCGCGGCGCTTCGGAGATGACTTTGCACGTCTCGAGCACTTCGCGCGTTTCTTCGCTTGGCTCCCACTGGCGCGGCAGCAGAGGACGCTTGGAGTTCAGTTCGCGGATCAGGAAGGCCTGTTTATCGGCTTCTGACCAGCTTTCATAGTCGCCGATGCCGAGATAGCGGGTCATTTCGCCCAGCGCTTCGGTGTGGCGGGTGCTTTCCTGACGGATATCGATACGCACCAGCGGTACGCCAAAGGCTTTTACGCGGCGCAGGGTATCGAGCAGCTCGCCGTTGGCGATAATGCCCATACCGCAGGCTTGTAGCGACTGGTAACAGGCGTAAAGCGGTTCCCACAGCTGCTCGTTTTGCGTGATAAGGCCCGCCGGTTTCGGCAGTTTCTGTCCTTTCAGGCGCGCTTCCAGCCAGGCCTGAGTCTCCATCAGCTGCGTGCGCAGTTTTTTCATCAGGTAACGATAGGGTTCCTGAGCGCCTTCCGCGCCTGCCAGCTCACGCAGCTCGTCGGTGCACTCAACCATCGACAGCTCGGAAATCAGCAGCTGGACATCTTTCAGGAACAGATCGGTTGCCTTCCAGCGGCTGAGCAGCAGGACGTGGCGGGTAATGTCGGCGGTCACGTTCGGGTTGCCGTCGCGGTCGCCGCCCATCCAGGACGTAAAGCGAACCGGAACAAAATCGACCGGCAGCCGATAGTTCAGGTTATCTTCCAGCTGTTCATTCAGCTCGCGCAGGTAGTTCGGTACGCCTTCCCACAGGCTATTTTCGACAACCGCGAAGCCCCATTTGGCTTCATCCACCGGGGTAGGGCGATGCTTGCGGATTTCATCGGTGTGCCACGACTGGGCAATCAGCTGGCGCAGACGGCGCATGACCTGATGACGTTCATAGTCCGCAATGTCGTTGTTATCGAGCTGCTTCAGGCAGCTGTTGATCTCGCCCATCTTGTGGATCAGCGTACGACGCGTGATTTCGGTCGGGTGCGCGGTCAGCACCAGCTCCAGCGACAGGGATTCAACGGCTTGTTTAATAATCGTTTCGTTGAGATTGGGTTGCTCTTTAAGCTTTCTCAGGGTGCGGGCAATCACTTCCGGATTACTGGCCGCTTCGCCTTTTGGCGAAATGCTGTGGTATTGCTCAGCGGTATTCGCCAGGTTCAGAAACTGGCTAAAGGCGCGCGCCACCGGCAGCAGCTCGTCGTTGGACAAGTTTTGCAGCGTGGTGAGCAGCTCCTGGCGGTTGGCTTCATTGCCAGCGCGAGAAGATTTGGACAACTTACGGATAGTTTCGACACGATCAAGAATGTTTTCTCCCAGCGCATCCTTGATGGTGTCGCCCAGCACCTTACCGAGCATACTGACATTACTACGCAAAGCGGAATATTGTTCGTTCATGTTACCCCAGACACCCCATCTCATTTTATTTTGTTATATCCGGCGCTCGATAATTTGAGCAGTGGATAAGCAACCGTCTTTATAAAGCCACGTAAAAACCCCCACGTCAATTGTTGCGAAATCGCTTCAGCAAACGAATAAATGGCGGCAATTTGCGAAATTTAACTCGGAGGTCGCTTGATAAGCGTTGCTTATGAAAATGTGATAATTGTCACCCTCTCGCGCCGATAAAATCGCACGAGAGAATGGGTATTTAATGCCAGCAAAAATGGTGAACCACCTGAGTGATGAGCTCGCGGGTCGGCTTAATAAAGCGCGTTTCCAGGTACTCATCCGGCTGGTGGGCCTGGTTGATAGAGCCCGGGCCTAACACCAGCGTTGGGCAGAGGGTCTGAATAAACGGCGCTTCGGTACAGTAGTTGACCACGTCGGTTTGCGCGCCGAGGAGTTTTTCGACGACCTCAACCAGCTTATGGTCCGGCGGACATTCGTAACCGGGGATCGGCGGATGCAGTTCAGCAACGGTCAGGCGACCAGGCCAACGCTCGCTCACCGGCGCCAGCGCTTCGTTAAGGAGCCCGTTGAGATCGTTGAGCGTCATTCCGGGCAGCGGACGAATATCCATATGCAGTTCGCAGCAGGCGCAAATGCGGTTGGAGGCATCGCCGCCGTGAATTGCCCCGAGGTTAAGTGTGGGATACGGGACGGTAAACGCGGCGTAGTGATAACGCTCTTTTAAATCGTCGCGCAGCTGCATGATGCGGCCAATGGCGTCGTGCATCAGTTCAATCGCGTTGACGCCGCGTGCCGGGTCGCTGGAGTGGCCCGACTGCCCCTGAATGCGAACCGCGTTGGACATGTGGCCTTTGTGCGCGCGTATCGGCTGCAGCGACGTGGGCTCGCCGATAATGGCGCAGTCCGGTCGCAGCTGGGTCGTCTCGGCGAAGTAGCGGGCACCGGCCATGCTGGTCTCTTCATCGGCCGTCGCCAGAATATAGAGCGGCTTTTTCAGCTGAGTGACGTCAACGTCGCGCAGGGCGTCGAGAATAAAAGCGAAGAAGCCTTTCATATCCGCGGTGCCGAGACCGTACAGCTTATTGTCGTGCTCGGTCAGGGTAAAAGGGTCGCGGGTCCAGCGGCCATCATCAAACGGGACGGTATCGGTGTGCCCGGCAAGCAGCAGGCCGCCAGCGCCGTGGCCGCTGCTGGCCAGCAGGTTGAATTTATTACGCGTGTCCGGGACTGGCTGAACTTCAACATTAAAGCCGATATCGCGGAACCAGCCTGCCAGTAAATTGATTAAAGACTCATTGCTTTGATCCAGCGCCTCTTCGGTTGCGCTGATGGAAGGTGTGGCGATCAGCGCGCGGTAAATCTCGATAAAGGGCGGTAATTTGTTTTTCATTGTTGACACACCTCGGGTCGTGATAGTATCAATATTCATGCATTATTTGTGAATAAAAATACATTATCGTTGAGCGTAAGAAAACCCATCGAATGTAAGGATGATGCTCTTACGGCTCAACAGGGTGGGGAAGGCAACGGTCTTCCAGGGCAAATATACGTAAGCAAGAAGGTGAAGAGCCCCAATGTTGAACACGCTGATTGTGGGCGCCAGCGGTTATGCCGGCGCAGAGCTAGTGGCCTATGTAAATCGCCATCCTCATATGACCATAACCGCATTGACGGTCTCCGCGCAAAGCAATGATGCGGGAAAATTAGTTTCCGATTTGCATCCGCAGCTGAAAGGCATTGTCGATCTGCCGCTGCAGCCGATGTCCGATATCAGCGAGTTTAGCCCCGGAGTCGATGTCGTTTTTCTGGCTACCGCGCACGAGGTAAGCCATGACCTGGCGCCGCAGTTTCTCGCCGCTGGCTGCGTCGTGTTCGATCTTTCCGGGGCGTTCCGCGTTAATGACGGCGCCTTCTATGAAAAATATTACGGTTTCACTCATCAGCACCCTGAACTGCTGGAGCAGGCGGTTTACGGCCTGGCCGAGTGGAGCGTCGAAAAGCTAAAAGAAGCTAATCTGATCGCCGTACCGGGCTGCTACCCGACGGCGGCTCAGCTATCGTTAAAACCGCTGATCGACGCGGGGCTGCTGGATCTTAACCAGTGGCCGGTGATCAACGCGACCAGCGGGGTCAGCGGCGCCGGGCGTAAAGCCTCTATCGGCAATAGCTTCTGCGAAGTCAGCCTGCAACCCTACGGCGTTTTCAACCACCGTCATCACCCGGAAATTTCAACCCACCTGGGCGCGGACGTTATTTTTACTCCGCATCTGGGCAATTTTAAGCGTGGGATTCTGGAAACCATTACCTGCCGTCTGAAGCCTGGCGTGAGCAAAGAGCAGGTGGCGGCGGTATTCCAGCAGGCCTATGCGGATAAGCCGCTGGTACGTTTATACGATAAAGGTGTCCCTGCATTGAAAAATGTCGTGGGTCTGCCATTCTGTGATATCGGTTTTGCGGTCCAGGATGAACATATCATCGTGGTGGCGGCGGAAGATAACCTGCTGAAAGGCGCGGCCGCGCAGGCCGTGCAGTGCGCAAATATTCGTTTCGGCTTCGCTGAGACGCAGTCTCTTATTTAAGGTGTGATGATGAATCCTTTAATTATCAAACTTGGCGGCGTCCTGCTGGACAGCGAAGAAGCGCTTGAGCGCCTGTTTACGGCACTGGTGAACTACCGCGAATCCCATCATCGCCCGCTGATTATTGTGCACGGCGGCGGCTGCGTGGTGGATGAACTCATGAAGCAGCTCAACCTGCCGGTGAACAAGAAAAACGGTCTGCGGGTCACGCCGGCGGATCAGATCGACATTATTACCGGCGCGCTGGCGGGAACCGCCAACAAAACGCTGCTGGCGTGGGCGAAGAAGCACGGCCTGGCTGCCGTTGGGCTATTCCTCGGCGATGGCGATAGCGTCAAAGTGACGCAGCTTGATGAAGAGCTGGGTCATGTCGGATTCGCTCAGCCGGGTTCTCCGGCGCTGATTAACACGCTGCTGGCGGGCGGTTATATACCGGTCGTTAGCTCCATCGGCGTCACCGATGAAGGCGAGTTGATGAACGTTAACGCCGACCAGGCGGCGACCGCGCTGGCGGCAACGCTCGGCGCAGACCTGATTCTGCTGTCTGACGTAAGCGGCATTCTTGATGGCAAAGGGCAGCGCATCGCGGAAATGACCGCCGAGAAGGCTGAACAGCTGATCGAGCAGGGCATTATCACCGACGGCATGATCGTCAAAGTGAATGCGGCCCTGGACGCGGCGCGGACATTAGGCCGCCCGGTCGATATCGCCTCCTGGCGCCACGCGGAGCAGCTCCCTGCGCTGTTTAACGGTACGCCGATCGGCACGCGTATACTGGCATAATCAATTTATCATTTTGTCGGCCCGGTAAGCGTAGCGCCGCCGGGCAATAAAATTCAAAGATATTAAGGAAGCATGTTATGGCACTTTGGGGTGGGCGTTTTACTCAGGCAGCGGATCAGCGGTTCAAACAGTTCAACGACTCTTTGCGCTTTGACTATCGCCTGGCGGAGCAGGATATCGTTGGCTCTGTTGCCTGGTCCAAAGCGCTGGTGACGGTGGGCGTACTGTCCGCCGATGAGCAGCTACAGCTGGAAGAGGCGCTGAACGTTCTGCTGGAAGACGTGCGGGCTAACCCGCAGCAGATCCTTGAAAGCGATGCGGAAGATATTCATAGCTGGGTGGAAGGTAAGCTGATCGACAAGGTCGGCCAGCTGGGCAAAAAGCTGCACACCGGGCGTAGCCGTAATGACCAGGTGGCGACCGACCTGAAGCTGTGGTGCAAAGACACCGTGATGGAACTGCTGTCGGCGAATCGTCAGCTACAAAGCGCGCTGGTTGAGACGGCGGAGAATAATCAGGACGCCGTTATGCCGGGCTATACCCACCTGCAGCGCGCGCAGCCGGTGACGTTTGCCCACTGGTGTCTGGCCTATGTCGAAATGCTGGCGCGTGATGAAATCCGCCTGCAGGATGCGCTTAAACGTCTGGACGTCAGCCCGCTGGGCTGCGGAGCGCTGGCGGGTACCGCCTATGAAATCGATCGTGAACAGCTTGCCGGCTGGCTGGGCTTCGCATCGGCGACCCGCAATAGCCTGGACAGCGTGTCCGATCGCGATCACGTACTGGAACTGCTGTCCGATGCCTCAATCGGTATGGTCCACCTGTCGCGTTTTGCTGAAGATCTGATCTTCTTCAATACCGGCGAAGCGGGCTTTGTTGAGCTTTCTGACCGCGTGACTTCTGGCTCATCCCTGATGCCGCAGAAGAAAAATCCGGATGCGCTGGAGCTGATCCGCGGTAAATGCGGCCGCGTGCAGGGTGCGCTGACCGGCATGATGATGACCCTCAAAGGGCTACCGCTGGCCTACAACAAAGATATGCAGGAAGATAAAGAAGGCCTGTTTGACGCGCTTGATACCTGGCTCGACTGCCTGCATATGGCGGCACTGGTGCTCGACGGTATTCAGGTAAAACGCCCGCGTTGTGAAGAAGCCGCGCAGCAGGGTTACGCCAATGCCACCGAACTGGCGGATTACCTGGTTGCCAAAGGCGTACCGTTCCGTGAAGCGCACCATATTGTCGGTGAAGCGGTAGTGGAAGCCATTGCCCAGGGCAAGCCGCTGGAGGATCTGCCTCTGGCCGATTTGCAGAAATTTAGCCCCGTGATTGCGGATGACGTCTATCCGATTCTGGCGCTGCAGTCGTGTCTGGATAAGCGTGCGGCTAAAGGTGGCGTTTCTCCTCAGCAGGTGGCTCAGGCGATTGCCGACGCTAAACAGCGTCTGGTGTGATCCGCCTGCGGGGCTGCTTTTAAGGCGGTAAATAAACGAAGCTCGGGTAACTCCGGGCTTTTTTATGCAAAAAAAAGCGGACACAAGGTCCGCAAAAGTTCACGTTGGCTTTAGTTATCCGGGTAGAGAGGTGATGAGGAAGCTCAATGATTTTCTGAAGTTTTCCTCATTTATGGGTTTATTATTGAACAGAAACCTTGATAGGGATAATCGTTCGTTGCTATTCTATCTATCGCCATGGACTATCGTGGCGATGGAGGATGAATAATGAATATTCGCGATCTTGAATATCTGGTAGCGCTAGCCGAACACCGCCACTTCCGCCGTGCGGCGGATTCTTGCCACGTCAGCCAACCGACGCTCAGCGGGCAAATCCGTAAGCTGGAGGATGAACTCGGCGTGATGTTGCTGGAGCGCACCAGCCGTAAGGTTCTGTTCACCCAGGCAGGGCTGCTGCTGGTGGATCAGGCGCGTACCGTGCTACGAGAAGTCAAAGTGCTTAAGGAAATGGCGAGCCAGCAGGGAGAGACCATGTCCGGGCCGCTGCATATTGGACTGATCCCGACGATTGGCCCTTATCTGTTGCCGTTGATTATCCCGATGCTGCACCAGACCTTTCCCAAGCTGGAAATGTATCTGCATGAAGCACAAACCCATCAGCTTTTAGCGCAGCTTGATAGCGGTAAGCTCGACTGCGCGATTCTGGCGCTGGTCAAAGAGAGCGAAGCGTTTATTGAGGTGCCGCTGTTTGATGAGCCCATGATGCTGGCTATCTACGAAGATCACCCGTGGGCGAACCGCGAGTGCGTGCCGATGTCGGACCTGGCCGGTGAAAAGCTGCTGATGCTGGAAGATGGGCACTGCCTGCGCGATCAGGCGATGGGCTTTTGCTTTGAAGCGGGCGCCGATGAAGATACCCATTTCCGGGCGACGAGCCTCGAAACGCTGCGTAACATGGTGGCTGCCGGTAGCGGCATCACGCTGTTGCCAGCCCTGGCCGTGCCGCAGGAGAGAAAGCGCGATGGCGTGGTCTATGTGCCCTGCATCAAGCCGGAGCCGAGACGTACCGTGGGGCTGGTTTATCGTCCGGGTTCGCCGCTGCGTAGCCGCTATGAACATCTGGCGGAGGCCATCCGCGGTAAGATGGATGGCCATTTCGACGCCGCGTTAAAACAGGCGGTTTAAGCCATTTAACGCCGCGACCCGATAGGCTTCCGCCATCGTCGGATAGTTAAAGGTGGTGTTAACGAAGTACTCAATGGTGTTACCACCGCCTTTCTGCTCCATTATCGCCTGGCCGATGTGAATAATTTCGGCCGCGCGCTCGCCAAAGCAGTGAATCCCGAGGATCTCTTTCGTTTCGCGATGAAAGAGGATCTTCAGCGTACCGACGCTCATACCGACGATCTGCGCCCGGGCCAGATGTTTGAACTGCGCGCGACCCACCTCGTAAGGCACCTTCATTGCCGTCAGCTGCTGCTCGGTTTTACCGACGGAGCTGATTTCCGGAATGGTGTAAATCCCGGTAGGGATATCCTCAATCAGGTGCGCCGATGCCTCGCCTTTTACCAGCGCCTGGGCAGCGATGCGGCCCTGGTCGTAGGCGGCGGAGGCCAGGCTTGGATAGCCAATCACATCGCCGACGGCATAAATATGCGGCAGGGCGGTTTGATACATGCTGTTGACCTTCAGCTGGCCGCGGCTGTCGGTTTGCAGACCGATATTTTCCAGCGCCAGTGAGTCGGTGTTCCCGGTACGGCCGTTAGCGTACAGCAGGCAGTCCGCTTTGAGCTTTTTGCCGGATTTCAGATGCATGATGACGCCGTCATCAACGCCCTCAATCTTTTCGTACTCTTCATTGTGGCGAATGACCACGCCGCTGTTCCAGAAGTGATAGGAGAGCGAGTCGGACATCTCCTGATCGAGAAACGCCAGCAGACGATCGCGGGTGTTGATCAGATCCACTTTGACCTCCATCCCGCGGAAGATCGACGCATATTCGCAGCCGATCACCCCGGCACCGTAGATGATCACATGGCGCGGTTCGTGATGCAGGCTGAGAATCGAGTCGCTGTCATAAATGCGCGGATGATGGAAGTCGACGTCTGCCGGATGGTACGGGCGTGAACCGCAGGCAATCACGAACTTTTCCGCCGTCACCGTTTCCACGGTACCGTCGTGGCACTCCAGCGCGATAGTGTGTTCATCAACAAAATGGGCATTGCCCTGCAGGATTTCGCAGTGGTTACGCTCATAGAAACCCTGACGCATATGGGTTTGCTGGTTAATGACGCTGTCGGCATGGTTCAGGATGTCGGCGAAGGAAGAACGAAGAAGACGGGAATGGTCGCTGTAGAGGGGATTTTGGTTAAACTCGATAATACGGCTGACGGCATGGCGGAGGGCTTTTGACGGGATGGTACCCCAGTGGGTACAACCGCCGCCGACGTTATGGTAGCGCTCAATGACGGCAACGCGTGCTCCCTGTTTCACCAGCCCCATGGCGGCGCCTTCTCCGCCAGGACCGGAACCAATCACAATTGCATCATAATCCCAAGAGTGTGACATGGCATTACTCACCTGTTTTATACATAAAATAAACACGATGATAACATTCGCCGCGCTTTAACCCAATTATCGTTGTGCTTTTTTGCGGCATAAAAGCAGAAACAGCTCGTAAACAATCATTCACAATCCAGTGTAAACCGATTAGTTCTAATCTCTGGTATAGTGCCGGAAGGGCTTATGGAAGGATTCAGACAACGTGATGGGCGTAAGAGCGCAACAAAAAGAAAAAACCCGGCGTTCGCTGGTGGAAGCTGCATTCAGTCAGCTGAGTGCTGAGCGCAGTTTTGCCAGCTTGAGCCTGCGCGAAGTGGCGCGGGAAGCGGGGATTGCCCCGACGTCCTTCTATCGTCATTTTCGCGATGTCGATGAGCTGGGTCTGACCATGGTGGATGAAAGCGGGCTCATGCTGCGCCAGCTGATGCGCCAGGCGCGCCAGCGTATCGCTAAAGGCGGCAGCGTCATTCGCACCTCTGTTTCCACCTTTATGGAATTCATTGGCAACAACCCGAACGCCTTCCGCCTGCTGCTGCGGGAACGCTCCGGTACCTCCGCGGCGTTTCGTGCCGCCGTGGCGCGTGAAATTCAGCATTTTATCGCGGAACTTGCCGACTATTTAGAAATCGAAAACCATATGCCGCGCGCCTTTACCGAAGCGCAGGCTGAAGCTATGGTCACCATCGTATTTAGCGCTGGCGCCGAGGCTCTCGATGTGGGCCCGGAGCAGCGTCTACAGCTGGAAGAACGCCTGGTGCTGCAGCTCAGAATGATCTCGAAAGGCGCGTATTACTGGTATCGCCGTGAACAAGAAAAAATATCAAATCATTCCGAATAACGTGAAGGACGAGCAATGAAACACTCAGTACAAGATAGAGGTACGCTGCTGCTGGCGCTGATCGCAGGTTTATCCATTAATGGTACCTTCGCCGCGCTGTTCAGCTCCATTGTCCCTTTTTCCATCTTCCCCATTTTGTCGTTGGTGCTGACGGTTTACTGCCTGCATCAGCGCTATCAGAATCGTAGTATGCCCGTGGGTTTGCCGGGGCTCGCCGCTGCCTGTTTTATTCTCGGCGTGCTGGTTTACAGTACCGTCGTGCGCGCGGAATACCCGGACATCGGATCTAACTTCTTCCCGGCGGTTCTGTCGGTGATTATGGTGTTCTGGATTGGCTACAGGTTACGCAACCGCAAGAACGCGGTCGCTGAATAATCTCTCACCCGGCAGCAGCGCTGTTGCCGGGTTTTCTCGCGCAGCTTTACTTCTTCGTTAGCAGCACGCCGCATTCCATATGATGGGTATAGGGGAACTGGTCGAATAGCGCCAGGCGCGCGATCTCGTGGGTCTCATTGAGCGTTTCCAGGTTCTGGCATAGGGTCTCCGGATTGCAGGAGATATAGAGAATACGCGGATACGCCTGCACCATTTTCTCCGTTTCGCTATCCAGCCCGCTGCGCGGCGGATCGACGAAAATCGTCTCGCACTGATAGCTCTTCAGGTCGATTCCCTGCAGGCGGTTAAACTCCCGCACGCCGTTCATCGCCTGGGTAAACTCTTCCGCCGACATGCGGATAATCTGCACGTTATCAATGTGGTTCGCTGCAATATTGTATTGCGCCGCCGCGACGGACGGTTTGGCGATTTCCGTTGCCAGCACGCGTTCGAAATTACGCGCCAGCGCCAGCGAAAAGTTGCCGTTGCCGCAGTACAGCTCAAGCAGGTCGCCGGTTGCGCCTTTAGTGGCGTCGATAGCCCACTCCAGCATCTGAATGTTCATCGCCGCATTTGGCTGGGTGAAGCTATTCTCAACCTGACGATAGATCATTTCACGCCCGCCAACCGGCAAGCGTTCATCGATATAGTCTTGATCCAGCTCGATTTTAGTTTTCGTGGCGCGGCCAATCAGGTGCACATTCAGATTTTGCGCCCGCAGCGCATCGCGCAAGCGCGACGCGTGCTGACGCCATTCATCGTCGAGCTTTTTATGATACAGCAGCGATATCACGGCCTGGTTACTCAGGGTGGTGAGATAATCCACCTGAAACAGTTTGTGGCGCAGTACCGGGTTATCGCGTACGCCCTCAATCACCGCGGCCATCAGCTGATTAATCAGCTCGCTGGCGGCCGGGAAAGTCTCGACGCGGATCCGGGATTTGGTCTGCTGGTCGAACATAATGTGGTACAGATCGTCGCCATCGTGCCACAGGCGAAACTCTGCGCGCATGCGGTAGTGGCTGACCGGCGAACGAAACACTTCCGGAACCGGGGCACTAAAAGGCGCCATCATTTTCTGCAAACGGACGACTTTTTCTGCCAGCTGCGCTTCATATTGTTCGGTAGGAAGGTGTTCGGGGGTCATGATGCATCCTGAATAAAATAAGTACGCGGGGATTGTAGGGAAAGCGCCGGGGATGTCCAGCCCTGATGATATAAGGAAATATAACGGTAGAAGTCTGGACATCTATATGTTTCTGATTATAGCATCGTGCTACCGGTCCTATGAGTTAATAGGGAATCCAGTGTAAATCTGGAGCTGACGCGCAGCGGTAAGGAAAAGTGGGATGAGCGCATTATGCAGACACTGCGGCTATTTAGCGGGAAGTCCTCGTCCATTAAACACTCCAAGCCCGAAGACCTGCCGGAATACGTCGCATTTGGTTTCTATCATCGCGTGCTACTGATAGAGCCGGCGGCATCCTTTGTTTATTACGGATGCTTTAAAAATGATTAAAAAAGCTTCGCTGATGACGGCGCTCTCCGTCACGGCATTTTCCGGCTGGGCGCAGGACAGCAATTCAGATACGTTAGTGGTCACAGCAAACCGTTTTCAACAGCCGGTCAATACGGTTCTTGCGCCGACCGATGTGGTTACCCGGGAAGATATCGATCGCTGGCAGGCGAAAGATTTAAACGATGTGATGCGCCGATTGCCTGGCGTGGACGTCGCACAAAATGGTGGCATGGGTCAATCCTCCTCTCTTTTTATCCGTGGTACTGAAGCCAAACAAGTTCTGGTGCTGGTTGACGGCGTTCCCATGGCCCGACCGGGTATTACAAATAACCCCGATCTGAACCAGATCCCTTTGTCGCTGGTGCAGCGCGTCGAATATATCCGCGGCCCGCGTTCAGCGATTTATGGTTCCGGGGCAATGGGCGGCGTGATTAACGTCATTACGCATTCCGATAAAGAACAATCCAAAATTACCGCTGGGGTAGGATCGAAAGGCTACCAACAATATGACGGTACCCTGCGCCATCGCTTTGGCGATACGGTGGCGACGGTTGCGGGTTCTTATGAGGGTAATAAAGGCTTTAACGTTCAGCCCGATTCAACCTGGGATCACGACGGCGATCGCGACGGTTTTCGTAATAAAACGTTTTGGGGCAGCCTCGAGCATAAATTTAACGAGAATGTTGACGGTTTCTTCCGCGGACACAGCTACACCAACAACTCTGATTACGATCTGGGAAGCCCGCCGTATAGCCCGGCCTACAGCGCCGATGAAAGCCAGCTCTATAACCAGAGCTGGGATGCGGGGCTGAACTTTAATTCCGGAATTTATTCCTCCCAGCTCATCGCCAGCTATCAGAAGATAAAGGACTACAACTACAGCAGTATTTATGGCCGCTATAATGATGGGACGACGCTCGACAGGATGACGCAGCGTAACCTGCAATGGGGCAATAACGTTATTGTCGGTCATGGCTCTGTCAGCGCAGGGGTGGACTGGCAGCAGCAGCGGTTAACTTCATCAGATACGGCGATGTCGGATACCTACAAACGTGACAATACGGGACTGTACCTGACGGGCCAGCAGCAAGTTGGCGACGTGACCCTCGAAGCGTCCGGACGTGAAGACCACGATGAGCAGTTTGGCTGGCACGGTACCTGGCAGACTACTGCAGGCTGGGAGTTTGTCGAAAATTATCGCCTGACTCTCGGCTACGGTACCGGCTTCCTCGCGCCTTCTTTAGGGCAACAGTTTGGCTCCACCCGATTTGGTATCAACGCGAATCCTAATCTGAAACCTGAAGAGTCGAAACAGTGGGAAGCTGGGCTGGAAGGGCTCACCGGTCCCGTGGACTGGCGCTTGTCCGCGTACCATTACAAAATTACTAACCTGATTACCTATTATTCCGATCCTGTTACCTATGACGGGGAATACGACAATATCAATGCCGCGACGATTAAAGGCGTGGAATGGACGGGAAGTATCGATACCGGTATTTTCAGCCATCGCGTAACATTGCAGTATGTCGATCCGCGTAACGATGATAACGGTGAAGTGCTGGCCCGACGTTCTAAACGACAGGCAAAGTATCAGCTGGACTGGTCCATGTTTGATGTCGATATGGATGTGTCCTGGCAGTATTATGGGAAGCGTTACGATAACAACACCTCCCAGTACAACAATACGCAAAGAATTTTGCCGAGCTACAGCACGGTAGACGTTTCTGCATCGTATCCGATCACCGATCGCCTGACAGTTCGTGGTAAAATAGCTAACCTGTTCGATAAAGATTACGAGACAGCTTATGGCTACCAAACTGCAGGACGAGAATACTACTTGTCTGGCAGCTACACCTTCTGATCCACGTCCCACCGTGCTGGTGTTTGATTCCGGCGTCGGTGGGCTGTCGGTTTACAATGAGATTCGGCAGCTTCTGCCGAATCTGCATTATATCTACGCTTTCGACAACGTTGCTTTCCCCTACGGCGAGAAGAGTGAAGAGTTTATTGTTGAACGCGTCCTGGAGATTGTGACTGCGGTTCAGCAGCGTTACCCTCTGGCGCTGGCCGTTATTGCCTGTAACACCGCAAGTACCGTTTCCCTCCCCGCCTTACGCGATAAATTCGCCTTTCCGGTTGTCGGCGTCGTTCCGGCGATAAAACCGGCGGCCCGCTTAACGGCGAATGGCGTTGTTGGCCTGCTGGCGACGCGCGGAACGGTAAAACGCCCTTATACGCGCGAACTGATCTCCCGTTTTGCGAATGAATGCAAAATCGAAATGCTGGGGTCGGCAGAGCTGGTAGAACTGGCAGAGGCCAAACTGCACGGTGAGCCGGTCCCGCTGGATGAACTGCGGCGCATCCTGCGTCCCTGGCTACGAATGCAGGAACCGCCTGATACGGTTGTGCTGGGATGTACGCATTTCCCTCTAATACAAGAAGAGCTGCAGCAGGTTCTGCCGGAAGGGACGAGAATGATCGACTCCGGAGCTGCGATTGCGCGTCGCACCGCCTGGCTATTAGAGCACGAAGCGCCTGACGCAAAATCGAGTGATGCCAATATTGCGTACTGTATGGCGCTGACGCCTGAAACTGAGCAGCTTTTGAGCGTTTTGCGGCGCTATGGCTTCGAGTCGCTGGAAAAACTGGCGCTTTCATAGCGTTTTGCACAAAAAAGAGACGGTTGAAAGATTTTTTGAAAACAGGGCTTGTCAACGTCTCAGAACTCCCTATAATGCGCCTCCACTGACACGGAACAACGGCTTACAGCCCGCCGGG
>ENA-UOJQ01000076-UOJQ01000076.1-human-gut-metagenome-genome-assembly--contig:-P63-NODE-76-length-129990-cov-21.639381_pt1 | contig 129990 bp, 147 predicted proteins | sample MGYA00242352_ERZ723899 | MGnify/ENA metagenome assembly ERZ723899
ACATCCGTAACGCTCCTTCGTCGCGAACGGCTGTGACCGGCATCGGCCCCTACAGTCAAATGCGCGGCTGCATCTGAATTTGCCGAAGATTTCTGTAGAACAGCCGCTTCCAACGGGCGGACAGAGACGTCCGCCCCTACAGAGCAGGCGCATATCGATTTGCAATTGATGATTCCGACACGTTGCCTGAAGGAGGGCGTATGAATAGAAACTGGGATGCTGCGTTTGCCGCCTGCAAAAGCTATGAAGAGGCGGAGGTTTCCGCCGCGCTGCAAGCCGCGATCGACGCGGCGGGCGGGCTTGACTGGGTCACGCCCGGGATGCGCGTGGCGCTGAAGCTCAATCTTGTCTCCGCCATGAAGCCGGAGCAGGCCGCGACAGTCCATCCGGCCGTCGTCTGCGCGCTGGTAAAGCTGCTGACGGCGCGCGGTGCGCACGTCATTCTTGGCGACAGCCCCGGCGGGCTGTATACTGCGGCGCATCTGCAGCGCGTTTACGATGTGACCGGCCTGCGTGCCGCCGAGGCGCTCGGCGCGGAGCTTAACGCGGATTTTTCCGTCTGCCCTGTCTCGTATCCGGAAGCCATTCAGGCGCGGTCGTTCACTATGACCGCCTATCTGAAGCAGGCCGACGCGATCATCGACGTCTGCAAGCTCAAAACGCACGGCATGATGGGTATGACGAACGCCGTCAAAAACTTTTTCGGCATCATTCCCGGCACAATGAAGCCGGAGTATCACTATAAATATCCAAAGGCCGCTGATTTTGCCGATATGCTCGTCGACCTCTGCGAATACTGTAAGCCCCGCCTTTGCATCTGCGACGCCGTCGTCGGCATGGAGGGCAACGGCCCGACGCAGGGCTCCGCGCGGCCCATCGGCTGTCTGATCGCAGCGCAGAGCGCGCATAAGCTTGACTTGGCCGCCTGCGGCCTCATCGGCCTGACGCCCGGCGAGATCCCGACGCTTTCCGCCGCCATCCGGCGCGGCCTTTGCCCGGACAGCGCGGAAAAGCTGACGATCTTCGGCGATCCTGCGGCCTTCACGGTGCCGGATTATAAGACTGTTCCCTCGCAGGCGAGCGTCTTTTTCCGCAGCGGCGGAAAGGGGCCGTTTTCCAGACTTGCCGACAGCGTGAAGTTCCATATGTTCACGCCCCTCCCGAAGCTGCGCGCGAAGGACTGCGTCGGCTGCAAAAAATGCGCGAATATCTGCCCGGCAAAGGCCATCACGATGAAACGCGGCAAGCCGCGCATCGACCGAAAAGCCTGCATCCACTGCTTCTGCTGTCAGGAATTCTGCCCGAAGGGCGCGATGGTGGTCGGAAGGACCGCGCTGGCAAAGCTGCTGGAAAAGGGGTGAGCGGCGCGCTGCCATAATTCCCCGGCATAGCGCCCGGCAGTTCGGCTTATCCTAACAGTAAAGGAGGCCGAGCCGATGAGAGCGGAATTTTTGTGGGAAGTTTTTACCGATACCGGCGCGCCGGAGGCGTATCTGCTGTTCAAGGATGCGGGCCGCGCGCAGCAAAGCGTAAGGAAAGCGGAGCATGGACTACCTGACGACGCGGGGGCTTGTCCTCCGGACAACCGAATATAAGGAGACGGACCGCATCCTGACGGTTCTGAGCGCCGACCATGGTCTTCTCACCATGAAGGCTCGCGGCGTCCGCTCCAACCGCAGCAAGCTCAAGGGCGCGTGCCAGCTGCTGACCTATGCGGAGTTCACCGTCGGCGAAGCGCACGGCTTTTCGTCCATCACGGAGGCAACCGCCATCGAGATGTTCCCGGAGCTGCGGACAGACATTGTGCTTCTCTCGCTTGCCAGCTATTTTGCCCAGCTGGCCGAGGTCCTATCGCAGGAGGATGCAGCCAGTCCCGCGCTGCTGCCGCTGATTCTGAACGCGCTGTACGCGCTCGCGAAGCTCAAGAAGCCGCCGCAGCTCGTCAAGGCGGCGACGGAGCTGCGGCTTGCCGCCCTTGCGGGCTATCTGCCGGAGCTTTCCGGCTGCTGTGTGTGCGGCGATCCGGAGCCTGACCGGTTTTCCATCGCCGACGGGACGCTTGAGTGCGCGTCCTGCCGCGCGTCCGACGGCGTGCGGATGCCGCTGTCTGCCGCGTCGCTGGCCGCCATGCGCTATATCGTCTCCTGCCCGGATAAAAAGCTGTTTTCGTTTGCGCTGACCGGCGCGGCGGAAAAGGAGCTGTGCGACGCGGCGGAGAGCTATCTGCTCACGCAGCTCGAGCGCAGCTTCTATACATTGGATTTCTATAAATCTCTTTTGACAGAATAGGATCGTACATATGAACGAACAATATGAAAAATCACTGACCAAGCTGGAGCTGGATAAGGTCCTGGCGATGCTCTCCGACCACGCCGCGTCGCAGGCGGCAAAGGACCGCTGCCTTGCCGTCCGTCCGAGCACGGACGCGGATGAGATCCGGCACCTTCTGGATGAGACGAGCGCGGCCTGCGCCTGCATCACGGTCAAGGGCTCGCCGTCCTTCGGCGGATTATATGACGTGGGCGCGTCGCTGGACCGCGCCGACCGCGGCGGCTGCCTCAGCCCGGAGGAGCTGCTGCGCATCGCGGCTGTTTTAAAATCCGCCCGCCAGACAAAGGCGTATTCCGAGGGCGAGGGGAGAAGCGCGCAGGAGCCGGGCGTGCTGGATGTGTACTTCCAGCAGATCACCACGAATAAGTATCTGGAGGAGCGCATCTTCACCTCCATCCTCTCCAAGGACGAGATCGCGGACGCGGCTAGCAGCGAGCTTGCCTCTATCCGCCGCAGGATCCGCCAGCAGAGCGCGAAGATCCGCGAATCGCTGCAAAAGATCATCACCTCGCCGTCCTACGCGAAGATTTTGCAGGAGCCGATCGTGACCATCCGCTCCGACCGCTTCGTCGTCCCGGTCAAGGCCGAGTGCAAGAGCCAGCTTCCGGGCCTCGTGCACGATGTCTCGTCCTCCGGCAGCACGTATTTCATTGAGCCGATGTCCGCCGTCAACGGCAACAACGAGCTGCGCGAGCTGTTCATGGCCGAGCGCAAGGAGATCGAGCGCATTCTCGCCGAGCTTTCCGCCGAAGCGGCGGGTCACCGTGAGCAGATCAAGCTGGACTACGACGTGCTGCTGGATCTGGAATGCATTTTCGCGCGGGCGCGTCTGTCCTTTGCCATGCGCGCCATCTGCCCGGAGGTGCGGACGGACGGGCAGCTGAACCTCATCCGCGCCCGCCACCCGCTCATCACCGGCAAGACCGTCGTGCCCATCTCCGTGCGCCTCGGCAGCGATTTTGATACGCTCATCATCACCGGCCCCAACACCGGCGGCAAGACCGTCACGCTCAAGACCATCGGCCTTCTCACGCTCATGGCCGAATGCGGCCTGCATATCCCTGCCGACGACGGCAGCGCCATCAACGTCTACGAGCAGGTTTTCGCTGACATCGGCGACGAGCAGTCCATCGAGCAGTCGCTTTCCACGTTCTCGTCGCATACAAAGAATATTGTAGAGATCCTCAAGGTCTGCGACAAAGACAGCCTCGTGCTGTTTGATGAGCTCTGCGCCGGAACCGACCCGGCCGAGGGTGCGGCGCTGGCCATTTCCATCATTGAGTTCTGCCGCAAGTGCGGCGCAGGCGTCGCCGCGACGACGCACTATGCCGAGCTGAAGCTCTATGCCATGCGCACAAGCGGCGTCATGAACGCGTCGTGCGAGTTTAACGTCGAGACGCTCCAGCCGACCTACCGGCTGCTCATCGGCGTGCCCGGCAAGTCCAACGCGTTCGCCATCTCCAAGCGGCTCGGCATCGACGAGGCCATTCTGGAGCAGGCCCGCAGTCTTGTCAGCCAGAACGACGTGAACTTCGAGGACGTTCTGACGCAGCTTGACCAGCAGCGGCAGGAGATGGAGAAGGCAAAGGAGGAGGCCGAGCGCCTGCGCCGCGAGACGGAAAAGCAGAAGGAAAAATCCGACGAATATTACGCCCAGATCAAGCAGGAAAAGGAAAAGGCCGCCCAGCAGGCGCGCAAGGAGGCGCAGTATATCATCGACGATGCCCGCCGTGCCGCCGACGCGGTCTACGAAGAACTCAAGCAGCTCCGGAAACAGGCGAAAAACGGCGCGTTCGTCCCCGGCTCCAATGAAAAGCAGGCGCAGATGCGCCGCAGTCTCAACGAGGCCGAAAGCAGAATGCAGCCCCAGCGTGAGGAAAAGCAGCGCCCGGAGCCGACCCGCGCCATCCGCGTGGGCGATACGGTCGAGCTTTTGAAGCTCGGCACAAAGGCGAGCGTCCTTGCCATTAACAAGGACGGCAGCTATCAGCTGCGCGCCGGCATCATGCAGATCACGGCGAAGCCGGAGGAGGTATACCTGCTCGAAAACGAGACGCAGAACGCGGCGAAAAAGGTCATCGCGGGCAAGGTGCGTGAGCTGAAGGCCGCGGCGCAGCCGGAACTCGATATCCGCGGCATGGCCGTGGACGAGGCGCTGCCGGTGCTCGATAATTTCCTGGACGCGGCCTATATGGGCAATCTCCCAAACGCACGCATTATCCACGGCAAGGGCACGGGCGTCCTGCGCGCAGCCGTGCAGGAGGAGCTGCGCCGCTGCAAATACGTCAAGTCCTTCCGCCTCGGCGTTTACGGCGAGGGCGAATCCGGCGTCACGATCGTCGAATTCAAATAAGTCCCATCGATTTTTGTCCGGAAATCGGGGCGCAATGAAATAGTGATTGACATTTCAATGAAATTTGCTAAAATTAGAAGGTCAAAACCAATTGAAATCCCCGGCAGGATGTATAAGGAGTGTCGTCTATGTATATGCAGCAATCCATCGTGAAGTGTGAATCCGGCCTTTACAACCGGCAGGCCACCTACTTTATCCAGAAGGCGAACGAGTTCAAGTCCAGCATCTGGGTCGAGGTCGAGGATCGCAAGATCAACGCCAAGAGCCTGCTCGGCGTTCTGTCCATGGGCATCACCAAGGGCACGCGCGTCAGCATCATTGCGGAAGGCCCCGATGAGGAAGAAGCAGTAAAAGCACTGACCGATATGCTCGTAAAAGAGGTCTTCTGAGGCATTTTTTACAAACCAGCAGAATCAGGAGGGGGATGCCCCTCCTGATTCTGCCGCCCGATCTGCACATTTGCTTGCGCTGCGTCCGCAGCGCTTTTTTATTCAGAAGCTATGACGTTTGAAGAACTCAAGGACAAGGCGCTCTCTCTGCCATACGAGCCGGGCGTCTACATCATGCAGGATAAGACCGGCACGGTCATCTATGTCGGCAAGGCCAAAAAGCTCAAAAACCGCGTCAGCCAGTATTTTCAGGATACGGCGGCGCATACGCCGAAGACGCGTAAAATGGTGTCGCAGATCGACCATTTTGATACCATCGTCGCGCGCTCGGAGTTTGAGGCGCTGGTACTCGAATGCTCGCTCATCAAGCGGCATATGCCGAAGTACAACATCCTTTTAAAGGACGACAAGGGCTACCCCTATCTGCGTGTCGACCTGACGCAGGACTATCCCGTCATGCAGATGGTCAGCAAAACGGCAGGGGATAAGGCCAGCTATTTTGGCCCCTTCGGCGGCCGCTCCGTCACGCAGCACGTGATCGACACGCTCCGCCTGACGCTGAAGCTGCCCGGCTGCTCCAAACAGTTCCCGCGCGACCTCGGCAAGGACCGCCCGTGCCTCAACTTCCACATGAACAACTGCGACGGCTGGTGTCAGCCCTCGCGCAGCCAGCAGGACTACCATGCCCGCATGGAGCAGGCCGTGCTGATTTTGCAGGGCAATTATAAAAAGGTCGCGGACGAGCTGCGCACGCAGATGGAGGCCGCGGCAGATAAATTACAGTTTGAGCTTGCCGCGTCCCTGCGCGACCGGCTGCGCGCCGTCGAATCCCTCGGCGAAAAGCAGCTTGTGACCGCCGGGACGATGGCCAATACCGACGTGATCGGCTATTACCAGAACGAAGCGCGGGCCTGCTTCGCAGTTCTGCATTATGTAAGCGGAAGCCTGCTCGACAAGGAATATGAGATCCTTTCCCCGGCGGACGACCCGCAGGAGGCCGTCTCCGCCCTCGTCAAGCAGTTCTATCTTGCGCGCGGCACAGCGCCCAAGATCATCCTTACGCCGTTTGAACTGGAGGATGCGGAGCTGTTCTCGGCCCTTTTGCAGCAGGAGCTGAACAAAAAAGTTCTGATCCGCATGCCGCAGCGCGGCGATAATGTGCGTCTGGTCGAACTTGCCCATAAAAATGCGCGCGAGGAGGCCGAGCGCATCACAACCAGAGCCGAGCGCCGCACCGGCACGCTCGGTGCGCTGGCCGATATGCTCCATCTGCCGGATATCCCGCACCGGATGGAGGCCTATGATATTTCCAACCTGGCCGGGACGGATATCGTCGCGTCCATGGTCGTTTTTCAGGACGGCAGGCCGCTCAAATCCGCCTATAAGCGCTTCCGCGTCGAGGGCCTGACCGATCAGGACGATTACGCGTCCATGCATCAGGTGCTGCTGCGCAGGCTGACGCATTACGTCCAGCAGGACGCGGGCTTTTCCGAGCACCCGGACGTGCTGCTGATCGACGGCGGCGTCGAGCATACAAAGGTCGCGGAGGATGTGCTGCAAACGCTGGGGCTGGATATCCCGGCCTACGGCATGGTCAAGGACGACAAGCACCGCACAAGAGCGCTCGTGACCGCCGCGGGCGATGAGATCGCCATCAGCGCCGTCCCGTCTGTCTTCGCCCTCATCGGCACGATCCAGGAGGAGACGCACCGCTTCGCCATCACGTACCAGCGTGCGCTGCGCTCCCGCCGCATGAAAAAATCCGGTCTGGAGGATATCCCCGGCATCGGTGAAAAGCGGCGGCAGGCGCTGTTAAAGAAATTCCGCTCCGTTAAAGCCATTTCGCAGGCGGAGCGCAGCCAGCTTGAGCAGGTGCTCCCCGCGTCCGCCGCGCTGGCTGTCTATCAGCATTTTCACCCGAAGGAAGGAGGGCAAACGCCATGCGCGTCATCACAGGAACCGCCAGAGGCGTCCCGCTGAAGGCCCCCAGGGGCATGGATACCCGCCCGACCATGGATCAGGTCAAGGAGGGCATTTTCTCCGCCATCCAGTTTGAGGTCGAGGGAAGAACGGCGCTCGACCTGTTTGCCGGCTCCGGACAGCTCGGCATTGAGGCGCTCAGCCGCGGCGCGGCGCACTGCACCTTTGTCGACAAGGGCAGAGAGCCGGTCAGCGTTATTCGGGAGAACCTGAAAAAGACAAGGCTGGAAGAACGTGCCGAAGTTGTGCAGGCGGATTACAGTTCCTACCTGAAAACCTGCCGCAGGCAGTTCGATTTGATCCTTTTAGACCCGCCTTACGCGGAAATTTTCCTTGAAACTGCGCTAAAAATCATATCAGAAATTGACATTTTGACGAACAGTGGTATAATAGTCTGTGAAAGACCCTTTGAGAAGTCCCTTCCGGACGACATTCCGGGTCTTGCGCGTTACCGGGATTACCGTTACGGCAAGGCTGCGGTGACGATCTTCCGCAGAGGATAGCCGTTTGGAGGAGCCATGAAGACAGCGATTTATCCCGGCAGCTTCGACCCTGTCACAAACGGACATCTCAACATCATCACCCGTGCGGCGCGCAGCTTTGACCGGCTGATCGTCTGCGTGATGTATAACTGTGAAAAAAGCCCCATGTTCACGCCGGAGGAGCGCGCTGAGCTTATCCGCCGCGTCACGGCGGACATTCCGAACGTCGCGGTCATGCACTCCGACAAGCTGCTGGCCGACTTTGCGCGCGAACAGGGCAGCTCCATTATCATCAAGGGCCTGCGGGCCGTTTCTGATTTCGAGCGCGAGTTCCAGATGGCGCTCATGAATCACAAACTCAACCCCGGACTGGATACCATGTTCCTGACTGCCGAGCACCAGTTCATGTACCTGAGCTCGAGCGCCGTCAAGGAGCTGGCGCGGTATGACGCCGACGTGAGTGATTTTCTCCCGGCTGCGATCATCCCGGACTTTAAAGCCCGCATGATGGAGCAAATCTAAGGAGGTATTTTTATGGCAAGCGGTATTGAAGAGATCCTGACGACATTGTATGAGATGGTACAGGATGCGTGGAGCCTGCCGCTCGGCGCGGACAAGTGCGTGCTCGAACGCGACAAGGTTCTCGATCTTCTCGACGAGATCAGCAATCAGCTTCCCGGTGAACTCAAGCAGGCCAAGACGATCGTGGAATCCCGCAACGACGTCATCACCAACGCCAAGCGCGAGGCCGAAAACATTCTCAAGCAGGCCGAGCAGCGCGCCCGGCAGATGATCTCGCACGAGGAGGTCTATCTGCAGGCCCAGAAGGAGGCTGACGACCTCATGAAGAACGCGCAGGCCAAGATCAAGGAGCTGCGTCAGGTCACGAACGACTATGTCGACGATTCCATGAAGCGCACAGAGGAAGCCATCGCACAGGCCCTGAGCGAGATCCGCGAGTCCCGGAGCAAGTTCCGCGCCCTCGTCAACCCGCAGCAGGCCAAGCCCTCGCCCATCATCGAGGACGTATAACGCATCAGTTTCCCATACCGATACAAGCTGAGAAGAGGAATGAACTTCGCGCAGCGCCGCAGAGAGGAAGCGGCTGGTGTAAGCTTCCGCAAAGCCGAAGTTCCCGTCGCCTCCGAGCCGCCGGGCTGAACGCACAGTAAGCCCCGCCGGGTCCTCCCGTTACAGAGCTGCGAGTGCCCGCGCAAGCGGGAATACAGGTGGTACCACGGAGAATTTCTTCGCCCTGAGTTCTGAAACTCAGGGCGTTTTTTCTTGCATCTGCGCATTCGATTGTAGGGGCCGATGCCCACATCGGCCCGGCAGAACAGACCACTTTTACAGAAATCTACGGCGAATCCGCAGGTACGTGCGCATTTGGTTGTAGGGGCCGATGCCTACATCGGCCCGCGCAGAACAGTCCGTTTTTACAGAACTCTTCGGCGAATTCGTAACTACCCAAACGGGCCGACAGAGTCGTCGACCCCTGCAGCAAGGTTTCGCTGCCCCCTGTACTCCGTAGGGGCGGACGACTCTGTCCGCCCGCAGAATATACCGATTTTACGGGAATCTCCGGCGATTTCGCAGCTTCCCAACGGGCCGATGTAGGCATCGGCCCCTACGAACACGCAGGAAACTGCATTCTTATCCGCCTGAGATTTCCGCTATAACAACTGCCCTCCGCCGGGCGGAGCAGAGCCCCGCCCCTACCAACCACAAGCGGTTTTTCGACTTTTCCTGCGCAAAACCGCCGCCAATACCATAGAGAAAGAGAGGAACCGCCATATGCCGAGCGAATTTGTATTTGTCCCCACGCCCTACAGCGCAGAGCTTCAGGAGGAGCTCGCGAAGGCGCTGCGGGCGCGCACGGAGATCATTTCGCGGAAGATGAACCCGAAGCTCTGGCGCATGACCGACGGCGTGAACCGCTTCGCGGAAGCGAACCGGGCCGACGATCCGGTGCTGAAGCGCCGGAAGACCGTGCAGACTGTTTTGTCTGTGGTTTTGGCGGCCATAGGCGTTTTCCTACTCGTGACGGGCCTGACGGAGCCGAGGAACACGACGCTACTTGCCGCAGGCGCGATCGCGCTGGTCATTGCGGCGGCGCGGCTCCTGCCAAGGCCGGACGCGAGCATGACGCGGCAGTTTCAGAGATCCGCGTCGCTGCTGCTAAAGAGCCTCGGCGGGATGGATCTGTCGTCAAAGCCGAAGATTCGATTCATGGACGAGGCAATGCAGATCAAGACAAACCAGAAATCGGCCGACTTCCCGTATGAAAAAATGGAAACGCTAGTGGAAACGCCGAGCCTTTTCCTGCTGACGCACTCCGGCTCGGCCACGGTCCTGCAAAAGAAGGATCTGATTTTAGGCACGCCGGAGGAATTTCTGGACTTTTTCCGTGCCCACGCAGCCTGCCCCTGTGCAAAATTGACTGAAGAATAAACAATATGTTTCAATAGGAGAATCAACATGAGAAAAGAACTGCCCAAGCAATACGACCCGACGCAGGTGGAAAGCCAGATCTACCAGATGTGGCTGGACAGCGACTGCTTCAAGGCCGAACCCGATCCCGACAAAAAGCCCTATTCCATCGTCATGCCGCCTCCCAACGTCACCGGCCAGCTCCACATGGGCCACGCGCTCGACTCCACGCTGCAGGACATTCTGACCCGCTATAAGCGTATGGAGGGCTACAGTGCCCTGTGGCTTCCCGGTACGGACCACGCCGGCATCGCCACCCAGATCAAGGTCGAGGAAGAGCTGCGCGTCAAGGAGGGCAAGACCCGCTATGACCTTGGCCGCGAAAAGTTCCTCGAGCGCGTCTGGGCGTGGAAGGAAAAGTACGGCAGCCGCATCGTCGAGCAGCAGCGAAAGCTCGGCGTCAGCTGCGACTGGTCGCGCAGCCGCTTCACGATGGACGAGGGCTGCTCCAAAGCCGTGCGTGAGGCCTTCTGCGAGATGTACGACAAGGGCCTGATCTACAAGGGCAGCCGCATCATCAACTGGTGCCCGCACTGCCTGACCGCCCTCTCCGACGCGGAGGTCGAATACGTTGACAAGCCCGGCCATCTCTGGTATATCCGCTATCCGCTCTCTGACGGCTCCGGCGATATCGTCGTCGCCACGACCCGCCCGGAAACCATGATGGGCGACACCGGCGTGGCCGTCAACCCGAACGACGAAAAGTTCAAGCACCTCATCGGCAAGACCTGTATCCTGCCCATCATGAACCGCGAAATTCCCATCGTGGGCGATGAATACTGCGAGATCGGCTTCGGCACCGGCGCGGTCAAAATGACCCCGGCGCACGACCCCAATGACTTTGAGGTCGGCCTGCGCCATAACCTTGATGTCATCCGCGTCATCGCCGACGACGGCCATATCAACGAAAACGGCGGCAAGTACAACGGCATGGACCGCTACGAATGCCGCAAGGCGCTTGTCAAGGATCTGGAGGAGCAGGGCTATCTGGTCAAGACCGAGCCGTATTCCCACAATGTCGGCACCTGCTACCGCTGCCACAACGATGTCGAGCCGCTCATTTCCGCGCAGTGGTTCGTCAAGATGAAGCCGCTGGCAGAAGAGGCCATCCGCGTCGTGAAGGACGGCACGATCAAATTCGTTCCGGAGCGCTTCTCCAAGACGTATCTCAACTGGATGGAAAACGTGCACGACTGGTGCATCTCCCGCCAGCTCTGGTGGGGCCATCAGATCCCCGCGTGGTACTGTGACGAATGCGGCCATATCAATGTCAGCCGCGAAGACCCGACGAAGTGCGAAAAATGCGGCTGCACGAAGCTGACCCGCGACGAGGACGTGCTCGACACCTGGTTCTCGTCCGGTCTGTGGCCGTTCTCCACGCTCGGCTGGCCCGATTTGAATTCGGAAGACCTCAAATACTGGTACCCGACGACCGATATGGTCACGGGCTATGATATCATCTTCTTCTGGGTGGCGCGCATGGTCGTCTCCGGCATGGAGCAGATGAAAAAGGAGCCGTTCAAGACCGTCTTCATCCACGGCCTCGTCCGCGACGACAAGGGCCGCAAGATGTCCAAGTCCCTCGGCAACGGCATCGACCCGCTGGAAATGGCCGAGAAATACGGCGCAGACGCGCTGCGCTTCAACCTCATCACCGGCAACTCGCCCGGCAACGATATGCGCTTCTACGTCGAAAAGTGCGAGGCCATGCGCAATTTCGCCAACAAGATCTGGAACGCGAGCCGCTATGTGCTCATGAACCTGACCGTCGAAGAAAACGGCCTTCCGGATGCCGCCGACCTGGAGATCGAGGACAAATGGGTGCTGTCCAAGCTCAATACGCTCATCAAAGAAGTCACGGAGAATATGGATGCGTACGAGCTGGGCGTGGCCTCCGCCAAGGTCTATGACTTCATCTGGGACACGTACTGCGACTGGTATATCGAGCTGACCAAGGCAAGACTGTATGGCGAGGACGAAAAGAGCAAGCTGGCCGCGCAGAAGGTGCTGGTGTATGTGCTTGACCAGTTCCTGCGCCTCCTGCACCCGTTCATGCCGTTCATCACCGAAGAGATCTGGCAGGCCATCCCGCACGAGGGCAGGTTCCTCATGCTGGCTGACTGGCCGAAGTACGACGAGAATCTGAACTTCTCCATTGAGGCGGCACATATGGAGTCCGTCATGAACGCCATCCGTTCCATCCGCAACCGCCGCGCAGAGATGAACGTCCCGCCGTCGAAGAAGAGCACGCTCTACGTCGTGTCCGATAAGGGCGAGATCTTCCGGCAGGGCACGGGCTTTATCTGCCGTCTGGCCTACGCCGATCAGGTCATCATCTGCGATTCGGACCCCGAGGGCCACGAGAACATGGTCTGCGTCGTCACGAACGACGCCAAGCTCTATATTCCGCTGGAGGAGCTGATCGACTTCGAGAAGGAGCTGGCCCGCATCGAAAAGGAAAAGGCGAACTGCCTCAAGCAGATCGCCATGTTCGAGGGCAAGCTTTCAAACGAAGCGTTTGTCTCCCGCGCACCGGAAAAGGTCGTGGCCGAGCAGCGCGAAAAGCTCGAAAAGAACCGCGCCCTGCTTGCACAGCTCGAAGAAAGTGAAAAGCGTCTGCGCCGGTAATCCCTTTGACAAAACCCGCGCGTAAAAGCTTCTATAATGGACACACAGGAAAAAGCCCTGTGTGTCCATTTTCTATTTTGGAGGCGAACAAATGAATCTCACAAGCTTTTTGCAGGACAAGCATCTGACCGTCGCGCTGCGCGGCGAAATTGACCACCACAGCGCGAAGGATATCATGCGCGTCCTGGGCAACAAAATCGACCTCTATCTGCCGCGCGTGTGCGTGCTGGATTTCAGGGAGGTCACGTTTATGGACTCTAGCGGGATCGCCATCGTGATCTCCTGCGTGCGCCGGATGCGGCAGCTGCGCGGCGAGGTCATTCTCCGAAGCGTTCCGCCGCAGCCGATGAAGGTGCTCAAGGCCTCCGGCATTGAGCGCATAGCAACTCTGGAAGACGAAAGGAGCCTTGTCCATGAAAGCTGAAAATGAAATGACGCTGACCTTCCCCAGCCGGTCCTCGAACGAATCCTTTGCCCGCGCGGCAGTCGCGTGCTTCGCCGCGCAGCTCGACCCCAATCTCGAGGAGCTGAACGATATCAAGACCGCGGTGTCCGAGGCCGTGACCAACTGCATCGTCCATGCCTACCGCGACTGCCTCGGCACCGTGACCATCCGCTGCCGCATTCTGCCGGAGAACGTGCTGGATATCGTCATCCGCGACAAGGGCTGCGGCATGGAGGATGTGGAAAAGGCCCGCGCGCCCATGTTCACGACCGGCGGCCCAGAGCGCAGCGGCATGGGCTTTACGATCATGGAGAGCTTCATGACCTCGCTTCAGGTCACGTCAAAGCCCGGCAAGGGCACGACGGTACATATGAAGCGCAAGATCGTGCAGCGGAGGAAAACCGCTTGAGCGACACCATCACGCTCATCCAGCGCTCCCAGCAGGGCGACCGGGACGCGTCCGAACGGCTCGTGACGGAAAACACGGGCCTCATCTGGTCGATCGCCCGGCGGTATTTTGGCCGCGGCGTAGAGCCGGACGACCTGTTTCAGCTCGGCTGCGTCGGCTTTTTAAAGGCGGTCGAGGGCTTTGATACCGCCTACGGCACGCAGTTTTCGACCTACGCCGTCCCTAAAATTGCCGGAGAGATCCGCCGCTTTCTGCGCGACGACGGCGCGGTCAAGGTCAGCCGCAGCGTGAAAGAGCGCGCCGCCGCCATCAAAAAGGCCCGTGAGCGCCTGACCGGCGATTTCGGCCGCGACCCGACGGTCTCCGAGCTGTCCGAGGCGCTGGGCCTTTCGCCGGAGGAGATCGCGGCTGCCGAAACCGCCACCAGCGCGACTGAGTCCATCCAGCGCCAGACCGGCGAGGAGGGCTTTTCCCTCGAGGATGTCCTGTGTACAGACGGCATGGAGGAAAAGCTGCTTGAACGCATGGCCCTGCAGGAGGCGCTTGCCCGCCTGAACGACAAGGAACGGCTCGTCATCCAGCTCCGCTATTACCACAGCCTGACCCAGCAGCGCGTCGCGGGCCTCATCGGCGTGTCGCAGGTGCAGGTCAGCCGCATCGAAAAGAAGGCGCTGGAACGGCTTCGAACATTTTTTTGATGTCGACAAACCGGGCAAAATGCGGTAGAATATCCGTAGTTTATTGAAAAGGCAATGTCATACCACTTGATACTGTGTCCTGTCACGCAAACACGACGAAACCTCGAACAAGGTTGGTAGGGGCGGGGCTCTGCTCCGCCCTGCGGGACGCACCGGATAATCGAAAATCTTCGGCGAATTCGCAGGCACTTGCTTGTGTGATTGTAGGGGCCGATGCCCACATCGGCCCGTTTGGAAGTTACGAATTTGCCGCAGACTACCGTAAAATCGGTGCATTCTGCCGGCCGATGTAGGCATCGGCCCCTACAGGGCACCATACGGATTTGCGGCTGCCCATCGGGCGGAGCAGAGCCCCGCCCCTACCAGCTGCGTCCGTTTTTTACCGGGGTTTCGTATAGAATGCGGTCTTAAATCGACGACATTGCCCGTAAGGGGAAGCTATGGAACAGACATTTGAAGCCCGGTTCTTATCCGCGCGCCGCGCTGTGATCGCTGCGCGCTTTCAGAACCTGAACGAGATGCAGCGCGAGGGCGTTCTTACAACGCAGGGGCCGCTGCTGCTGCTGGCCGGTGCGGGCAGCGGCAAGACGACCGTTCTCATCAACCGCATCGCCAATCTCATCGCCTTCGGCGAAGGCTCCGACTCCAACGAAATGCCGGAGTATATTGCGGAGGCGGACGTTACATATCTCGAGGACTACCTCAAAACGCGCGATCCCGCCATGCAGCAGCAGGCCGAGCGCCTGTGCGCGCTCCGGCCCGCCGCGCCGTGGTCGATTCTGGCCATCACATTCACCAACAAGGCCGCAAATGAATTGAAGGCCAGACTGCAGGCGCTGCTGGGCGACTACGCCATGGACGTATGGGCCATGACGTTCCACGCTGCCTGCTGCCGTATTCTCCGGCGGGAGATCGACCGGCTGGACGGCTACACGGGCCGCTTCACGATCTATGACACGAGCGATTCCGAGCGGGTCATGAAGGACATTCTGAAGGACTTCGGGCTGGACGAAAAATCCCTCCCGCCGCGTCTGGCGCTTTCCGTCATCAGCAAGGCCAAGGACAAGCGGCAGGGGCCGGAGCAGTTTTCCAAACACGCCGGAAAGTCCGGCGATTACCGCATGGACCGCATCGCGCAGCTCTACGCCGAATACGAAAAGCGCCTGCACGAGGCCAACGCGCTGGACTTTGACGATATCATCCTCAAGACCGTCGAGCTGCTTGAGCAGTTTGAGGACGTGCGGACGTATTACCAGCGCAAGTTCCACTACGTCATGATCGACGAGTATCAGGACACGAACCAGCTGCAGTATCAGCTGACAGCGCTGCTTGCGGGCGGGTATGAAAACATCTGCGTCGTCGGCGACGACGACCAGTCCATCTACAAATTCCGCGGCGCGACTATCGAGAACATTCTTTCCTTTGAAAAGCAGTTCAAGGGCGCACGTGTCATCCGCCTGGAGCAGAACTACCGCTCCACGCAGGCCATTTTGAACGCGGCCAACGCCGTCATCTCGCACAACCGGGGGCGCAAGGGCAAAAAGCTCTGGACGCAGAACGCTGCGGGCGACCGCATCACGGTCTACGAGGCGGCAAGCGAGTCGGATGAGGCCAATTACATTTCCAGCCGCATTATCTCCATGTCCAAGGGGAAGAATTTCAAGGATTTCGCCGTGCTCTACCGCACGAATGCGCAGTCGAACGCGGTGGAAAACGCGTTCAAGCGCAGCGGCATCCCGTACCGCATCATCGGCGGCACACGCTTCTTTGACCGCGCCGAGGTCAAGGATATGCTGGCCTATCTGTGCGTGATCAATAACCGCGCAGACGAGCTGAGATTGCAGCGCATCATCAATAACCCGCCGCGCGGCATTGGTGGCAAAACGCTCGAAATGGCGCAGCGGCAGGCGGCTGCGGCAGGCGTGCCGCTCTACACGGTCGTCTCCGACCCGTACAGCTATCCGAGCCTTGAAAAGTCCGCCGCGAAGCTCATGGCCTTCACGGTCGTGATCGAGGAATGCGCCGAGCTTCTGACGACGCTTTCTCTGCCGGATTTCTACGAGGAAGTCATGCTCCGCACCGGCTATCTGAAAATGCTCGAGGAAAAGGACGATGTCGAAGCGCGCACCCGCGCCGAAAACGTCCGCGAGCTGAAATCCAGCATCCTTGCCTACATGGAAAACACCGATACGCCCACATTGGCTGGATTTTTGGAAGAGATCGCCCTCTATACCGACATTGAGCAATACGACCCGGACGCGGACGCCGTCGTCATGATGACGATGCACGCGGCAAAGGGTCTGGAATTCCCGAATGTATTTCTCACGGGCTTTGAAGAGGGGCTGTTCCCGTCGAACCGCTGCCTGAGCGAGCCGGAGGAGCTGGAAGAGGAGCGCCGCCTGTGCTACGTCGCCATCACCAGAGCCAAGCAGAACCTCGTTATTTCCTATGCCCGGCAGCGTATGCTCTATGGACGCACCACGACGAACCTGCCCTCCCGCTTTGTAGACGAGCTTCCGGCGGAATTCGTCAAGCACGCCGGCGCGCCGAAGCCCAGCTATTCGCAGCAGCCCACCCGGCAGTACGGCTCGTTTGGCCGCGTCAGCATCTACGGCGACGAGTATAATGACTTTTCGCAGATCCCCACGCGCCCGAAGCCGCAGAAGGACTATTCCGTCCACACGCAGCCGAAGCCGGCCCCGAAGGTCAGCTTCGCGGCCGGGGAGATGGTGCAGCACAAGGCATTTGGCCGGGGCATGATCCTGACGGTCCTGCCCATGGGCGCCGACGCGCTGCTCGAGATCGCGTTCGACGGCGTCGGCACGAAGCGCCTTATGGCAAACACGGCAAGCCAGCACATGAAAAAGCTGTAATCTTCCCATGACCCCGGCATAGACTATGCTGGGGGTGTATGGAGATGAGCCGGAAAAAACGAAGACGCAGAAGACTGCTTCTGATCGTCCCGCTGCTCGTGCTGACGGGGCTGGTTCTGCTCGTGGAGCTGCATTTGTCACCGTATATCCGCGAGCTTGCGCGCAATCAGGCGGTCAACGCCGCGTCGAACGCCATCATAGAGGCCGTCAGCGAAATGCTCCGCAGGGGCGACACGGATTTTTCCCGCGTGATCGTGCTGGAAAAGGACGTGGAGGGCCATATCACCGCGCTTCGCACCGACATGGCGCAGGTCGAGCGCCTAAAGGTCGAGGTGCTGGAACTTCTGGATACCCTTGTCGCGCAGATCAACACGCAGCAGATGGGCATCCCGCTCGGGAACCTCCTGCTGCCGGATCTATTGGCCGGAACCGGCCCGGAGCTGCCGGTCAAGGCTGTCAGCCTCACCATGTCGAACGCTGACTTTTTTTCGGATTTTACCGCAGCCGGGATCAACCAGACGCTGCAGACGCTGAAGGTGAAATTCACTATCAGCCTGACCATCCTGACGACCGTCGGCTATGAGACGGTCGACGTGGACAGCGACGTCATGCTCGCGCAGACCGTGATCGTCGGCACAGTGCCTGAAACGTACGTAAACCTGGGACATCTGACTACAACGGAAGGCTGGGAACAATATGGAACCGAAACAGGAAATTGAACAGCTCACACGGGAGCTGGAACACGCCGGATATCTTTATTACGTGCTCGACAACCCCGAAATGAGCGATTATGACTATGACCACAAGCTGCGCAGATTGGAAGAACTGGAGGCGCAGTACCCGCAGTACGCCTCGCCCCTCAGTCCGACGCGCCGCGTCGGCGGGCAGGCGCTGAGCGAATTTGTCAAGGTGCGCCACGCCGTCCCGCTGGAAAGCCTGCAGGACGTGTTTTCCTATGACGAGCTGCGCGACTTTGACGCGCACGTGCGCGAGGAGGAGCCGGACGCGGAATACTCCGTCGAGCCGAAGGTCGACGGTCTCTCCGTCGCGCTGGAATATGTCGACGGACAGTTCGTCCGCGGCGCAACGCGCGGCGACGGCCTGATCGGCGAGGATGTAACGGAAAATCTCAAGACCATCCGCTCCATCCCCATGACGCTGGAGCACGCGCCCGCCCGTCTGATCGTGCGCGGCGAGGTCTTTATGCCCCGCGCCAGCTTCGAGGCGCTCAACGCCGAGCAGGAAAAGCTCGGAAAGCCGCTCTTTGCCAACCCGCGCAACGCGGCGGCGGGTTCTTTGCGCCAGCTCGACCCCGGCATCGCGGCAAAGCGCAGGCTGGACATTCTGGTCTTCAATTTACAGCTCGCCGAGGGTGTGGAATTCCAGACCCACAGCGAGACGCTGGACTATCTGCGAAATTTGAAATTCAAGGTCATTCCCTATACGCTCTGCCGCGATATGGACAAAGCGGAGCAGTTGATCGCCGAGCTTGGCGAAACGCGCTATGACCTGCCGTATGATATCGACGGGGCCGTCATGAAACTCAACAGCCTTGCGGGCCGCGCCCGTCTCGGCAGCACGGCCAAATTCCCGCGCTGGGCAGCAGCCTTCAAATACCCGCCCGAGGTCAAGGAGACGGTATTGGAGGATATCGTCGTGCAGGTGGGCCGCACGGGCGTTCTCACGCCCCGCGCCATCGTCGCTCCCGTGCATCTGGCCGGAACGACCGTCACCGCCGCGACGCTCCACAATCAGGATTTTATTACAGATAAGGACATCCGCATCGGCGATACCGTCAAGATCCGCAAGGCAGGCGAGATCATCCCGGAAATTCTCGAGGTCGTGCTCGCCAGGCGCCCTGAGGGCGCGCAGCCCTATCACCTGCCGGACAAATGCCCCGTCTGCGGCGCGCCCGTCGTGCGCGATGAGGACGGCGCGGCTCTGCGCTGCACCGGCGCGGAGTGCCCCGCGCAGCTGTCGCGCAATCTTGCGCATTTCGTTTCGCGCGAGGCCATGAACATCGACGGCCTCGGCAGCGCGATCCTCGATCAGCTGATCGAGCAGAAGATGGTGTCCAATCCCGCCGACCTCTACCGGCTGGACTACGCCGCGTTTGCCGAGCTTCCCGGTCAGGGAAAAAAATCCGCCGCAAATCTGGAAGCGGCCATTGAAGCCAGCAAGCAGAACGATCTGTCCCGCCTTCTGTGCGCCCTCGGTATCCGGCAGGTCGGCAGCAAGGCGGCCAAGGTGCTGGCTGCTACATTCGGCAGCCTCGACGCGCTGCAGAACGCGGCGCTTGAAGACCTGACTGCCGTGCCTGATATCGGCGAGACGACGGCGCAGAACATTCTCGACTATTTTGCAAGCCCGCAGTCGCAGGACCTCATTGAGCGTCTGCGCGAGGCTGGCGTGAACTTCCTGTCGACCAACCGGATCACGGACACCCGCTTTGCGGGAAAGACCTTCGTGCTGACCGGCGCGCTGAGCCTCTTTACGCGCGAGGAGGCGACGGAGAAGATCGAAAGCCTCGGCGGCAAGGCCGCCTCGTCCGTCTCGAAAAAGACGACGTATGTCGTCGCGGGCGAAAACGCGGGCAGCAAGCTGAAAAAGGCAAACGAGCTGGGCATCCCGGTCCTGTCCGAGCAGGAATTTCTGGAGCTGCTGCAATGAGGATCACACTCGTCAGCAGCTGCGGCCTTGTGCTGGAGCAGGATGGGAGCGCGCTCCTGATCGACGCGCTCAACAAGCAGTTCCGCTGCTATTACGGCCTCCCGCCTGAAGTCTTTGCGAAAATGCTGGCAGGCGAGCCGCCCTATGACGCCGTCTGCGGCGTCCTGTTTACCCACGCGCACCCCGACCATTACAGCGCCAGCCGCGCGGAGCAGCTCCGCGCGGCCTGCGGCGCGCCGGTTTTCCTTCCGCAGCCGAACACGCCGGAGCGCCTGATGATGCAGCTTGGCCCGTTTACGGTCGAATGCAGCCGCTTTCCGCACATCCCCGTTCCGGGTATGGCCGAAGCCCTGCACGCTGTATACTGGATCTCCGCTGCCGGAAAAAGCATTTATGTGACTGCCGACGCGCAGATCGACACGGAACGCCACCGCGCCATTCTGCATGGCCGCCGGGCGGACGCGGCGTTCTGGAATGGGCAGTATCTGTCCCATCCCGAGACGCGGGAGCTGCTGCTGGAGGCGGCAGTGAAAAACTATATTTATCACATTCCGGTCGACGAAAAGGACGTCTGCGGCATCCGCCGCAAATGCGAACGCAGCATGGCCCGCTTCGGCGCAGAACTCCCGGACGTCTCTCTGCTGGAGCAGTATCCGTCGAGCCTTGAGACGTAAAATATAAAAATCCTCCCCGGCAGGTAGCTGTCCATAAAACAGGTTTCACGAAACAAATAATATGGCAGTTGCCGGACAAGGGTTGCTGACAAAAAGGGTATGTGCCGTTAAGACACATAATGGCATTCTGCGCAGCCGAGGCACAACCTGCCTTCACCCAGCGCGGCGATGTCGGCGCGCGTGACGGGTACATCCGCCGCGATTTTGGGCAGCATCAGATCGAAGACCGTCGCGCCCGCGTACATGACGCAGCCGGGCAGGCCCATGACGGGCGTGCCGTCCTCAAAATAGCCGAGCAGAAACATCGCGCCCGGCAGGACCGGCGCGCGGTAGGCGACGATATCTGCACCAGCCGCCTTGATGCCGCGCGGGAAAACCTTGCCGCCGTCATCGGTGCGCTGGAGCACGCCATGCACATGATCGCCGCCGAGGGCCATGACGAGACGCGAAAATAAAGCCGGGGACCGGCTGGAAAACAAATGCGCCGCATTCCGATGAAAGCCGGAATGCGGCGTTTCGGTTTGGCGCGGATATACCAGTTCTGGAATTTCTCACCGAAAGGCGTGGACTTTTCCGGGACGGCGTGTTAAAGTTAATGATAAGTAGGATTTGCCTGAATTTTCCCTCATGAACCAGGCGGGGACGCCGCGGTTATAAGAGCCGGGACAGACAGAACGAATGGGAGGAAAAGAAATGGAACGATATTGCAAATACTGCGGGGCGCAGCTCCCGCCGTCGGGGAATTTCTGCGGCAAGTGCGGGATGCCTGTCGGCAGCGGTGAGGATATGTTCGGTTCCGCCGAGCCGACGGTTGACAGCTATCACTATGGGGATATGAACAGCGGCAGAGGCGCTGCCGGCGGCCCTGTCAGACCCAGACAGAAAAAGCCGGGCAATGGAAAGACCGTGCTGCTTGCTGTGGCTGCAAGCCTGGTCCTGCTGGTTGGCGTGGCGCTGGCGGTCAAGCTGATCCTGGAGCTGCGCGGGGAAAAGGACGCCGTGCAGGAACCGGCATATACGGAAACCATAGCGGAAGCCGCGCCGCAGGATACCCCTGAACAGCCTGCGCCGCAGGATACCGCGCCCGAAGCGCCCATGCAGGAAGCACCCGCGCAGGAGGAGCCGGAGGAGGATGCCGGGGCGTACCAGCCGGATCGTATTCTGGAGCTTCAGCCCGGTCAGCTGAACTGGGTGGTCGTGACCGGCGATTATGATTTGTATTTTTCCGTGCCGGAGGGATTTGTGGAAACGCCAATCGGCTTCTCCGTGAACGGAAACATCTACTGCTATTATGCGCAGACGCTCGATATGCTCGTCCGCGTCTGGGAAGCGCCGGTCGACATGGCCGGCGATCCCGGCAGCAGCCGCCTGTGCACTGCCTATGGCTTTTACGTGGACGAGGCTTCCATGCAGGAGACGGAAAACAGCCGCCGCTATACCTGCACCGGAAGCGGCAGGCGGATGTCCGTCTATGAGACGTGGGGGGATCTGTATGCGTATTACTTCATGTTCGAATATCCGGACAGCTCCATGCTGCATACGTCGGCCTATGAGGACCTCGCCTCGGCGTTCCTTTCGCGTGCGTCCTGCAACAATGTGCTGACACAGCCCGTCAGTGCGTATATTCTCCCGCAGAGCGCGGAGCGCCGGCTGACCGAGGCGGATCTGGAGGGCCTTTCCCATCAGCAGCTCTGCCTTGCGCGCAACGAGATCTATGCCCGCCACGGACGGCGCTTTAAGAATAAAGACATAGCCGCGTATTTTGCGGAAAAGGACTGGTACTACCCGTCCATCGATGCATCCGTATTTGACGCGAACCAGAACAGCTACTTATCCGAGGATGAGCTCTATAACGCGACCTTCATGCTCGGATATGAGAAGCGGAAATTCGGAAAATCATACTATTAAGGAATTTGGAAATGGAGTCTGAGATCAGGATATGAAAAAGAAGATCATTGCGGCAGCCGTGCTGCTTGCAGCGGGCGGTCTGCTTTTCGGACTGCACAGGATCGGGGAAACGACGATCTCCGCCGGGCCGGAGCCTGCCGCACCGGAGGAGGTCCAGCCTGCCGAGCCGGAGGAGCCTTCCGTTCCGGAGCAGCCGGAGAAGGAACCGGAGGAGGCGGAGCCCGTGCAGACACAGACCCCCGTGCCGGAGGCCGTGCAGACCGAAAAGCCGTGTATTGTCATTGACGCCGGACACCAGCTGAATGCCGATTACGGCAAGGAGCCGGTCGGCCCGGGAAGTACGGAGCTGAAAACGCGCGTTTCCGCCGGAACGACCGGCGTGTCGACCGGGATCCCGGAATACGAGCTGAATCTGGCCGTCTCGCTGCTTTTGCAGCAGGAGCTTACGGCGCGCGGCTATACGGTCGTCATGACGCGGACGGAGAACGACGTTTCCATATCCAATGCCGAGCGCGCGCAGATCGCGAACACGCAGCAGGCCGGCGCGTTCATCCGCGTCCATGCCAACGCAAGCGAAAGCGCCGCCGCCAGCGGGATCATGACCATCTGCATGACGCCGTCGAACCCGTATAACGGCGCGTTATATGAAAAAAGCCGCGCCCTGTCCGACTGCGTGCTCGAGCGGCTTGGCGCAGCGCTTGACAAGCCGCAGAACGAGCGGACGCTCTGGCAGACGGACACCATGACCGGCATCAATTACAGCGAGGTCCCGGTCACCATCGTGGAAATGGGCTTTATGACCAACCCGGCCGAGGACGAGGCAATGGCGACGGATGCGTACCGGGCAAAGATCGCAGCCGGGATCGCCGACGGCGTTGACGCTTACTTTAGAAGGCTGCAAAGGCAGTCCCTGACGGAGGACGCGGCGCTGGCCGAGGCGCTGCGGGAGCAGCTGCAGGGAAGCAGCGACAAATGGGATATCTGGGCAGAGCGGCTGCAGGAGGGCACGTATGCCCATGTGCAGGAAAATATCGACCCTGACGCGCCGCAGATGGTGTCGGCAAGCCTCATCAAGCTGTTTATCATGGGTGCGGTCTATGACGCGGAGCGCAGCGGGACCCTGACGCCCGGCGCGCAGGAGGACGCTATTTGCCAGATGATCAGCGTCAGCGACAATGCCGCCGCAAATGAGCTGACCTGCCTGCTCGGCGGAGGCAGCGAAGCGGACGGCCGCGCCGCCGTGGAGCGCTTCGCCGCTTCCATCGACTGCACCGCCGTGCGCTATAACCGCCTGATGCTCGTGGAAAACGGGACGCAGAACTACGTCAGCGCGGAGGACTGCGCGGCGTTTTTACGGCTGGTCTACAGCCGGCAGTGCGTTTCGCAGGAGGCCTCGGAGCAGATGCTTGCGCACCTGCTTGCCCAGCAGGTGAACGACCGCATCCCGCAGGGCCTGCCGGAAGGCACGCAGTGCGCCCATAAAACCGGCGATCTGCTCGGCCTGTGCTGCGCGGACGTGGGCATCGTCTTTACCCCGCAGACGGATTTCCTGCTCTGCATCATCTGCAACGATCCCGCAGATTACCAAACTGCGATCCGGACCTGCATCACCCTCGCCCGCACCGCCGCAGAGAAGCTTTGCAGCTGACCGGTATTTCACGCAAAAAGCAGCGGCTCCGGCTTGAAACTGCCGGAGCCGCGTGCTATCCTGAATCAGGAGGCACAGTTGGGTATACGCATGAGTTAGACATATCCAACCAATTGCGCCTGACAGAAAAAACACAGGGCTGTTTCTGGAACGGCACGGAACTGGGGGAGCGTATGTCAAGGAAAGCAACGAAATTTCAGAAGAAGGAAATGAGCAGGATGTATCGGGGCAAGGAGATCTTCAAGCCGCTGAATACCGGCTGGATCGACGAGAATGTTGCCTGCGTCCGGGAGTGGGCGGCGAACATCTTCTTTTATCGGAAGGGCGATGTTCCCATCATGATCGATGCCGGGTATCACTACGACCGGCTGGACGGACAATTTCGAATTCGCCTTCGCCCACAAGGACCAGCTCTGCTCCCCATTCAAAAAACGCGTCCACGACCCCGCCGCCCCCTACGACGCTTACGACGAGTCCGACGACACGCCGGAGCGGGCGAAAGCAGGCCTGCTGAAGGGCGTGGGCCGGTAAAGCACCGGGGGGCAGTTGGTAATTAACACGACTTCGCCTCATGCGCATTCCCGGCCTTTATAAAAAGGTGCCGGGGATCTTCTCAGAGCAGGCGCCGAAGCTGTTCGGCGTGACGGCGGGCTTTGCGTCGCGGGATATCCAGACCACCGGCGGCGTCTGGCGCATCGATATGACGAAATGCCCGTACCACGACGCCAGCGTGCACTACGGCTGTCCGGAGCTGTGCCACTGCTTCTGCGACAGCGACGATATCACCTACGACGGCCTGCACCCCAAGCTCTACTGGCACCGCACCAAGACGCTTGGACGTGGGGGCGACTGCTGTGATTTCTGCCTGAAGCTCAGAGACAAATAAGACGGACGGAGGAAGCCTTCATGTTCTGGGACAACGTTGCGTGGCTCTACGACATTTTTGCCGACGGCATCAACCGAAAAGCGAACCGGGCGCTGTGCGCCGCGGTCGGGGAGCTGATCTCTCCGGCTGACGACGTGCTGGAATGCGCCTGCGGCACGGGGCTGCTCACCACCGTCATCGCACCCCGCTGCAAGCGCCTGACCGCCACGGATTTTTCTGCGGCGATGCTGCGCCGGGCGGAGAAAAAGTGCGCCAAATTCGGCAATGTGCAGCTTGCGCAGGCCGATATTCTCCATCTGGATTACCCGGACGAAAGCTTTGACGCGGTCGTGGCCGCGAACGTCATCCACCTGCTGGACGAGCCGTACCGGGCGCTGCAGGAACTGGAGCGGGTCTGCCGCCCCGGCGGCAGGCTCATCATCCCCACCTACATGAACCGGACGGACAAGGGCACGACGAACCGCGTCTCCGGCGCGATCGGGAAGGCGGGCGCGGACTTCAAGCGCGAGTTCACGCCGGACACCTACCGGCAGTTCTTCGCGGAAGCCGGATATCCGGACGCGGAATATACGCTCTGCGAGGGGCGGATCCCGTGCGCGGTGGCCGTGCTTCAGAAACGGGAGGAATCGGTATGAAGGTCACAGAGCTGGACGAGCGCGTCATTCAGGACATCGGACACGCGTTCGGTTATTACGATTACGGCCAGGAACACGGCCTGATCGACGCGTTCCCGAGCCGGGACGCAGCGGCGGCCTTCATCTGCGGCTACGTGCGCATGGCACTGCGGGGCGGGATCCTCTACGCAACAAGCGAACGGGGCGAGGGCTATCTTGCCTAGGGTGTATCTGAAAACTCATGATGTGACCGGCAGCGAGGGATTTTTGCGTTGCGCAAGACATTTTTTCGCAGGAATACTGACGTATTTCAAGGAAAAATGACGCGGCGCACCGCAAAAAGGCCCGCTGTCCGGGTGCGTTGGGAGTTTTCAGATACACCCTATAAGCGGCCCGGCGAAAGGCTCAGCCTGCGCGCCATGCTGCCGCTTGCGAAGGGGCTGCTCGGCTCCATGACCCCAAAAGCGCTTTTTCGCTTCGCCAAAATCATGGCAAAGGGCGAACCGGGGCTTGACAAGCGGTTCGACCGGGAGAAGAGGCCCTGTCTCTTCGTCGGCCAGCAGGGGCGGACGACTCTGTCCGCCCGCAGCAAATCAGCCCGGCATCCGCAACGCGGACGCCGGGCTGGCGCTTATTTTTCCTTATAGTAGAGCATACAATGGCAGTAGCCCTCGAAGTCGGGATCCTTGATCTGATTGCGGAACTCCTCACACATACACTTGTTTTCCTCCGTGCGGGCAAGCCTGCACGGGCAGTAGCCGCCAGTGCGCTTGAGGCCCTCCTTGATGCGGGCGACAACCTCCTTGTCCTCGTTCAGCCGTACCTTCACAGCGCCTCCAGCTCCTTCTTGAGCGCGTCCTTCTCGCGAAAGCCGACCAGACGCTTCACGGCCTTGCCGCCCTTGACGCACAGCAGCGTCGGGATGGACTCGATCTGGAACTCCATGGCCAGATCGCGCTCGTCATCGACGTTGACCTTGCAGAATTTCACGCCGGGAACCTCCGGCTCCAGCGCTTCCATCACGGGCGCAAGCATCATGCACGGGCCGCACCAGCTTGCCCAGAAATCCACCACAACGGGCGTTTCAGCCTGCATGACCTCTTTTTCAAAATTATCCAGTGTTACGATCGTCATATTCGCGTGACCTCCCTGTTTTTCCTTAGAATCCCACGCCTTGCCCGGTTTATGCCTCCAGACGGTCGCAGATGGCCTGCGCGGCGGGGGTTTTGTGCATGGCGAGCAATGACTGGCGCATGATCAGGCGCTCCTCGTCGTGCTCCAGCAGCCGTTTGCAGAGCGCAGCGATGGCCTCCGGCGTGTCGGCCGTGGCTGCGCCGCCGTGCGAGACGAAGAATTCCAGATTCGGCGTCTCGCAGCCACCGACCACATTGACCAGCACCATCGGCAGCCCCTTGACCATGGCCTCGGTCGTGCTGATGCCGCCGGGCTTCGTCAGGAACAGATCGGCGCTGTCCATCATGGCGGATACGTTTCCGATGTAGCCGCAGACGTGGATATTGGGCCTGTCCTCAAATTTCCGCTCCATGCGCCGCAGGAGCTGACGGTTGCTGCTGCACGCCACAGTTACATCATACTCCGTCGGAAGCGAATTTGCAAGCAGCTGTGTAAGTTCCTCCATCGGCCCGCAGCCCATGCTGCCGGTCATCATCAATAGATGCCGGTGCGACGGGTCAAGCCCGGCGGCCTTTTTCGCCTCCTGCACCGGCAGGCAGGAATAAAGCTCCGCACGCACCGGAATGCCGAGCGGCGCGATCGTGTCCGGGCTGACACCGTTTTTCACGAACAGCTCCGTCAGCGCCGCGTCCGGGATCACGCAGGTATCCAGCCGCATCCGGTCGCACGACGGGCTTGCGGTGTAGTCCGTGGCGATGAACATGGTTTTAATGGGCAGGGGAGCCTCCCGCTGGATAAACGTCAGCATCAGCGCCGGGAACAGGTGTACGCATACGACCGCGTCATAGCCGCCCGCGAGGATCGCTGCGCGCAGCCGCTTGCACCCGCGCCGCAGAATGCGGCAGGCAGCGGAGGATTCGTCAAACGACGCGGGGTGCTCCTCGGCGTACTGATAGCCTTTATTGTAGAGCTTGGGAAAGTAGCGGTAGAACCGCACGTGCCAATTGCTCACAAAGCGGCTCGTGCCCTTGGAGACGTATAAAAGCGCGTCGTCCGTCTCATACGTGTGCCCGCGATTTAAAAGCTCCGCGCCGATGGCTTTGGCGCAGGAATTGTGCCCGCCGCCGGTGTTGCAGCTGAGGATCAGTACCTTCATGCCTCGTTGCTCCTTTTTGCGCGCTTCCGCTCGTAAAGCCGGACAAGGCGCGGGCGGTTGTAGCGCTGAATGATGATGAAAATCAGATTTCCCAAAATCGCGTAGACCAGATACAGCATCACGCCCCATACGCACGGCCAGATGACGATCACGCCAAGTCCGGCCAGCATCAGAAGCGTGTGCGTGGCCTCTGCCGCGCACGTCTCGCGGATCATGACGAGCAGCGTCTGCTCGTCCGGACGGGCGGGCATTTTCTTGGGCGGCATGAGCTTCGGAAACAGCCTGCTCATATCCGGCACACGGCTCTGCCAGCGCGAAACGCGCAGCGCCTCATAGAGCTTCCCGTTCCGCTCAAACGCAAACGTGCGATAGGGAAAGCGCGTATAGTCGAACCACGTCTTCGGAACGAGCCGCCCAAGTACAAAGCTCAGGATACCCAGCCCTGCAAGATAACAGGCACACTTCAAAAACGGCACGGTTCGGCTCACTTCCTCTCTGCAAATCGCGGAAACCTAATTATTCGATATAATAATATCAAATTCGCCCGGATCTGCCTATGGGCACATTTTCATTTCTGCCCATGCGCGGTTTCCTGCGAAAATTTGTGATTATTCATGAAATTGGAACAAACCGATTGCCGAACGCGTCAAACTATGGTATCCTGAATACAATGGCAGATTTCCACATAGCAACTTCATTCAAGACAAGAAAAGGAGCGTAATCAAATGGGACTTATCAAAGCGGCACTCGGCGCTGCCGGCGGCGCGATGGCCGATCAGTGGCTTGAGTATTTCTATTGCGATTCTCTTCCGGAAAACGTCATGGCCGTCAAGGGCCAGAAACGCACCTCCGGCCGCAGCAGCAACACCAGAGGCTCAGACAACATCATTTCCAACGGCTCTGTGATCGCCGTCGCCGACGGCCAGTGCATGATCATCGTCGATCAGGGCAAGGTCACGGAGTTCTGCGCGGAGCCGGGCGAATTCAAATATGATTCCTCGACCGAGCCGTCTCTGTTCTACGGCAAGCTGGGCAAGAATATTCTCGACACCTTCAAGAATATCGGCAAGCGCTTCACCTTCGGCGGCGAGCCGCCCAAGGATCAGCGCGTGTACTACTTCAACACCAAGGAGCTCATCGGCAACAAATACGGCACGCCCTCTCCCGTCCCGTTCCGCGTGGTCGACCAGCGCGCCGGGATCGATATTGATATCGCCATCCGCTGCTTCGGTGAGTACAGCTACCGCATCTGCGACCCGATCCTGTTCTATACGAACGTCTGCGGCAACGTCGGCGGGGACTATACCCGCGACCGTCTCGACAGCCAGCTCAAGACCGAGCTGCTGACCGCGCTGCAGCCCGCCTTTGCCAAGATCTCCGAGCAGGGCATCCGCTATTCCGCGCTCCCCGGCCACACGATGGAGATGGCCGACGCGCTCAACGAGGTCCTGTCCGGTAAGTGGCGCAATCTGCGCGGTCTTGAGATCGTCTCCTTCGGCGTTTCGTCCGTCAAGGCGAGCGAGGAAGACGAGGCCATGCTCAAGGAGCTGCAGCGCAACGCGGCCTTTATGGACCCGACGAGAGCGGCGGCACATCTGGTCGGCGCGCAGGCCAGCGCCATGCAGGCAGCTGCCAACAACCCGAACGCCGGCCCGGCGATGGCCTTTATGGGCATGAATATGGCCGGACAGATGGGCGGCATGAATGCGCAGAATCTCTATCAGATGGGCGCACAGCAGCAGGCCGCGCAGAGCGCTCCCGCACCGGCAGCGCCCGCTGCCGCGGCAGGCTGGACCTGCTCCTGCGGCGCGGTGAACAAGGGCAAGTTCTGCTCCGAGTGCGGCAAGCCCAAGCCCGCCGGAACACCCAAGTACAAGTGCGACAAGTGCGGCTGGGAGCCGGAGGATCCGACCCACCCGCCCAAGTTCTGCCCCGAATGCGGCGACCCGTTTGACGAGGGCGATATCGTTCTTTAATTGAGTTTTCTGCCCGCGCCTTTGGCGCGGGCAGAGCCATCAAAGGAGGCGAAGTATCTGCATGGCAGACCAGATCACGAATTACAAATGTCCCGCGTGTACCGGCCCGCTGCACTTTGTCGGCGCGTCCGGGAAGCTCGAATGCGACTATTGCGGCTCATCCTATTCGGTCGAGGAGATCGAGGCGATCGTGCGCGGCGAAACAGAGCTGGATGCGGCGCTTTCCGCGCGTATTACGGCCATACAGAAGGAAAAGGCAGCGCTTGACCGGGCGGGGGAGATCGCCGGACGGCTCCGGCAGGCGCATGCGCAGTTCCGGACGCTCGACGCAAGGCCGTATCTCGATGAAATGCAGACCGAGCGCGTGCTCGAACGTGATACGCTTCCGAAGGAGCATTTTCCGTGGCAGCGCTTCTTCGCGCGCCTGCTCGACGGCCAGATCTACCGGACGCTGTGGATGCTGCTCCTGCCGGCTCTTGGCTTCAACATGCTGAAAAACAGCCGGGGCGGCATGCTGTTTCTGGAGCTTCTGACGCTCGGCACGATGTTCCTGCTGGAGCCGCTGCTGCTGTCCCGGTTTGGCACGACGCCCGGCAAATGGCTCTTCGGCCTGCGCGTGACAAGCCCGGACGGCAGAAAGCTGACCTATGCGGAGGGGCGGGAGCGCACCGCGTACCTGTTCTGGTACGGAATCCGGCTGAATCTGCCGTTTTTCCGCCTGTACCGCCTGTATGTCAGCTATACCGACGAGCAGCAGGGGAAGGCGCTTCCGTGGGAGGACGGCTCCGAGCAGACCATCCGCGATCACGCCGGATGGCGCTTTGCGGCGGCAGCTGTGCTTGCGGCGCTGCTGCTCGCGGGCGGCGTGCTGCGCGTACTGCTGCCGGTCGGCCCGGTTTACCGCGGGGAGCTGACTGTTGCGCAGTTTGCGGAGAATTACAACACGATCCTGCGTCAGTTCGGGGACTATGATGTTGAATTGGACGAAAACGGCCGTTGGAAGGAAGAATCGAGCTTTCAATCGAACGGTGGGACAACGACCGTCATGTTCAACGACCGCCTGCCGCAGCTGGAATACCAGACAGAAAACGGCGTCCTGACGGGCATTGTCTACCACGCTGCGGGCGGCGAGGAGGACGGCTGGATCAGCGTCCCGTCCGGTGATGTGATGCAGTACGCCCTGTTTGCATTTGCCGGAGCAGAAAAGGGGCACATCCTGCTCGATAAGCCCCTGCAGACGGCTGCGTCCGAGCTGTGCGACAGCGTATTTTCCGAATATCATACCGTCGTGGACGGCGTCGCGGTCGATTACGTCTATACCGACACCATAATCGATTCCACACGGACGCAGTACAGCTATACCCTCACGCTGCGCAGGGTGCAGGGGTAACAATATCAGCACTGGCGCGCCAGCACCCCGGCTCCCCTTTCAGGGGAGCCATTTTCTGCCCGCCGTGCCCGGCAGGGGAGGGGGATGCAAAGTGCTCCCACAAAAAACAACGCAATCCCGCACCGGAATGCGGGATTTGTCGTTGACACTTTGGGATTCTTGCGCTACAATAAGGTGAAATCAATACAAACCAACACAATCCCATTTTTGGTTGGATGATTTATGCAAGGTAAATGCAAGAAAGGAATGGAACGTATGAAAACGAAAGCTGTCCGTATCCATGGCAAAATGGACCTCCGCCTGGAGGAGATTGAGCTGCCGCAGGTCGGCCCGGATGACGTTCAGGTCAAGGTCATTTCCGACTCGATCTGTATGTCGACCTACAAGGCCGCAGTCGAGGGCGAGGAGCACAAGCGCGTCCCGAACGACGTCGCGGAGCATCCCACAATCGTCGGCCATGAATTCTGCGGCGTGATCACCGAGGTCGGTGAAAACTGGAAGAACAAGTATAAGCCCGGCCAGGGCTTCGCCATCCAGCCCGCGCATTTCTACAAGGGCTCCCAGCTGGCTCCCGGCTACTCCTACCAGTACTGCGGCGGCGACAGCCAGTATTCCAACATCCCCATCGAGACGCTGCTGACCGACAACCTGCTGCCGTACAACTCCGACACGTATTTCTACGGCTCTCTGGCAGAACCCATGAGCTGCATCATCGGCACGTTCCATGCCATGTACCATACCAAGCCCGGCTCCTATGAGCATCAGATGGGCATCGTCGAGGGCGGCAAGATGGCCATGCTCGCCTCCGTCGGCCCCATGGGCCTCGGCGCGATCGACTACGCGCTGCACTGCGACCGCCGCCCGAGCCTGCTCGTCATCACCGACATTGACGACGCCAGACTCGAACGCGCCCAGAGCATCTATACCGTTGAGCACGCAAAGGAAATGGGCGTTGAGCTGCACTATGTCAACACCGCCAAGCCCGGCTGCGACACCAACTACCTGCGTGAGCTGTCCGGCGGCACCGGCTATGACGATGTCATCTGCTTCGCACCGGTTCGTCCCGTTGTCGAGCAGGCCGGCGATATCCTCGGCTTCGACGGCTGCCTGAACTTCTTCGCAGGCCCGACCAACAGCCAGTTCAAGGCAGAATTCAACTGGTACAACGTTCATTATCTCTACACCCATGTGGTCGGCACCTCCGGCGGCAACACCAGCGACATGAAGGAAGCCATCGAGATGATGACCTCCGGCAAGATCAACCCCGCTGCCATGATCACCCACATCGGCGGTCTGAACGCCGTCGTCGACACCGTTCTGAACCTGCCGAAGATCCCCGGCGGCAAGAAGCTCATCTACACGCAGATCGAGCTGCCCCTGACGGCCATCGCCGACTTCGGCAAGCTGGGCGAGACCGATCCTCTCTTTGCCAAGCTCGACGAGATCACCAAGCGCCACAACGGTCTGTGGAGCGCAGAAGCGGAAAAGTATCTGCTGGCCAACAAATAATTTATTGAAATAAAATAGGAGTGAAACACTTATGGCAGAAGGCGTATTGATGCCCAAGGAAGGCATTACAGTCGAATCTTGCATCATTGGCGAGTGGAAGAAGAATGTCGGCGACCATGTAAACGTCGGCGATATCCTCTTTACCTATGAAACCGACAAGGCGGAATTCGAATGCGAATCCACCGCCTCCGGCACCCTGCTTGAGAAATTCTATGAAGACGGCGACGAGGTTCCGTGCCTGGTCAATGTCTGCGCCATCGGCAACCCCGGCGAGGATACCTCCGCGCTGAAAAACGCACCGGCAGCCTCCGCTGCACCCGCAGCTCCCGCAGCAGAAGCCCCCAAGGCTGCCGCTCCCGCTGCCGCAGCAGCGCCCGCAGGCCCCTGCGCACAGGCCGTGATCATGCCGAAGGAGGGCATCACGGTCGAGTCCTGCATCATCGGCGAGTGGAAGAAGAATGTCGGTGATCCCGTCAGCGCCGGCGACGTTCTGTTCACCTACGAAACCGACAAGGCGGAGTTCGAATGCGAATCCACTGCTTCCGGCACGCTGCTTGCAAAGTTCTTTGAGGACGGCGACGAGGTTCCGTGCCTTGCCAACGTCTGCGCAGTCGGCAACCCCGGCGACGCGTATGAGTTCCTGAAGCCCGGCGCAGAGGCTCCGGCTCCCACAGCCGCTCCCGCCGCAGAAGAAGCCGCACCCGCAGCTGCCGCAGCGCCTGCCGCCGCAGCCGAGCTGAAGGCCATTTCTCCGCGCGCTATGGCCAAGGCCGTCGCGAACAATGTCAACCCGGCCCTTGCCACCGGCACCGGCCCCAACGGCCGCATCATCGAGCGCGATATCGACAAGCTGATCGCCTCCGGCGCAGCCGCCGCGTATGCAGCACCCGCCGCAGCAGCGCCCGCTGCCGCCGACTTTGAGGATGTCAAGTGGAGCCCCGTGCGCAAGGCCACGGCCAAGTCCATGACAAAGAGCCTGTCCACCATGGCGCAGCTCACCCAGCAGTATTCCTTCGACGCGACCCAGATCCAGGCCTACCGCGCCATGCTCAAGCCGCTTGACGCGCCCATGGGCAAGGTCAGCCTCAACGACATGGTCATGTTCGCCGTTGCGAAGACCATCAAGTCCTGCCCGGATCTGAATGCAAACGTCCTCGAAGAGAACGTCGTTCGTCACTTCAATACCGTCAACCTCGGCTTCGCCTGCGACACCCCGCGCGGTCTGATCGTTCCCACGATCTTTAACGCCGACCAGATGACGCTGCTCGAGCTGTCCATGGAAGCCAAGCGGCTTGCCGCCGAGGCCCGCGAAGGCAAGCTCAGCCCCGATTATATGTCCGGCGCGACCTTCACCATCTCCAACATCGGCTCGTTCGGCTGCGAGGCATTCACGCCCGTGATCAATCCGCCTCAGACCGGCATTCTCGGCGTCTGCAATATCCAGACGAAGATCAAGTCCGCGAAGGACGGCGTCATTGAGACGTACCCGGCCATGGGCCTGTCTTTGACCTTCGATCACAGAGTCATCGACGGCGCACCTGCCGCGCGCTACATGAACGAGCTGTGCAAGAGCCTTGAGAACTTCATGACGCTGCTTGCCAAGTAAGAGAAAGGAAGGACGAAATTATGCCGAAATCTTTGTATATCGATCCCGTAAAAGTCCGCGAACCCGGCTATATCCACTTTGAAGATATTCCCGTCTGCCAGTACAACAAGACCATCAAGCAGGAGCTCGAAGAGGGCAACTATACCAAGGAAGACCTCATCCGCATCTACCGCGACATGGCCATCTGCCGTGAGTTCGAGCATATGCTCACGCTCATCAAGACACAGGCCAACTATAACGGCGTCGAGACGACCTACCCCGGCCCCGCGCACCTGAGCTACGGCCAGGAGGCCTCCTGCGTCGGCGAAGCATATCTGCTGAACAAGGACGACATCACCTTCGGTTCTCACAGAAGCCACTCCGAGATCCTGTCCAAGGGCCTCAGCTGCATCAACAAGCTCTCCGACGAAGAGCTGATGCAGACCATGGAAAGCTTCCTCGGCGGCAAGACCCTCGCAGCTGTCAAGAAGTTTGCCGACACCAGCGATGTCAAGGAACTTGCCATTCGCTTCCTGCTCTATGGCACCGTCGCCGAGATCTTTGCCCGTGAAAACGGCTTCCATCACGGCATGGGCGGCTCCATGCACGCGTTCTTCCTGCCGTTCGGCATCTACCCGAACAACGCTATCGTCGGCGGCTCCGCTCCGATCGCAACGGGCGCTGCGCTGTACCAGAAGAACAACGACAAGAAGGGCGTCGTCGTCTGCAACATCGGCGATGCGTCCCTCGGCTGCGGCCCGGTTTACGAGGCCATGAACTTCTCCGCCATGGACCAGTTCAAGACCCTCTGGGAGGAAGGCCGCAAGGGTGGTCTGCCCATCATCTTCAACGTCTTTGATAACTTCTACGGCATGGGCGGCCAGACCATGGGCGAAACCATGGCCTACAATATGCCCGCCCGTCTCGGCGCAGGCATCACCCCGAGCCAGATGCACGCCGAGCGTGTCGACGGCTGGAACCCGCTGGCTGTCATCGACGCGTACAAGCGCAAGATGGAGCTGATCAAGAATAACGAAGGCCCCGTCCTGCTCGACGTTGTGACCTATCGTCTCGTCGGCCACTCCACCTCCGACCAGAACGCGTACCGCACCAAGGAGGAGATCGAGGACTGGCGCAGCCATGACCCGATCGTCAAGTTCCGCGAGGCCCTCGTGGAAGCAGGCGTCGAGTCCGACGAGTTCTTCGCCAAGCTCCTGCAGGACACCGCCGACCGCATGACCATGATCTGCCGTGCAGCCGACGACAAGGAGATCTCTCCGTATGTTGACTTCGACAAGAATCCGGATTATCTGGCAAATCTGATGTTCTCCAACGAGCATGTCCGCTCCATGGGCGCGCCCGATCAGAAACTGAACGTCACCGGCCCGAAGGAGAGCTGCAAGCGCTACGCAGACCTCGCCAAGAAGGAGCACTATGCGTTCGATAAGGACGGCAATAAGTTCTCCGACATGAAGGTCTACAACATCCGCGACGCTATCTTTGAGCCGCTGATCAACAAGTATTACGAGGATCCCACGCTCGTCGCCTATGGCGAAGACGTGCGCGACTGGGGCGGCGCATACGCCGTCTACCGCGGCCTGATGGACGTGATCCCGCACTCCCGCCTGTTCAACTCCCCAATCTCCGAGGCTGCTATCGTCGGCACCGCCGTCGGCTATTGTATGTGCGGCGGCCGCGCGGTCGTCGAGCTGATGTACTGCGACTTCCTGGGCCGCGCAGGCGACGAGGTCTTCAACCAGATGTCCAAGTGGCAGGCCATGTCCGCCGGTATTCTCAAGATGCCGATGATCCTGCGTATGTCCGTCGGCGCAAAGTACGGCGCGCAGCATTCTCAGGACTGGGTCGCCATCGTCTCCCACATCCCCGGTCTGAAGGTCTTCTTCCCGGCTACCCCGTATGAGGCCAAGGGTATCATGCAGGCAGCTCTGAACGGCACCGATCCCTGCGTCATCTTCGAGTCCCAGCGTATCTACGGCAAGGGCGAAGAGTTCCACGAGGGCGGCGTTCCCGCCGAAGAGTACGAGTGGGCCCCCGGCGCGGTCAATAAGGTCCGCGATGGCAAGGATCTCACCATCCTCACCATCGGCGCAACGCTCTACCGCGCGGTCGACGCAGCCAAGACGCTCTCCGAGAAATACGGCATCGAGGCCGACGTCATCAATATGCCGTCGCTTGTCCCGCTGGATTATACCGACCTCATCGCGTCCGTCAAGAAGACCGGCCGTGTCGTCCTGGCCTCCGACGCCTGCGCAAGAGGCACGTTCCTCAACGAGATCGCGGAGAATCTGACGAATATGTGCTTCGATTATCTGGATGCGCCTCCCGTCGTCATCGGCGCGCGCAACTGGATCACCCCGCCGCACGAGTTCGACAAGTATTTCTTCCCGTATGCCGAGTGGATCATCGACGCGGTCAACGCCCGCCTGATCCCGCTGGAGGGCTACACCTCTACCACCACTCCCGACGAGGCTGAGATCATCCGCCGCAACAAGCTGGGCGTGTAAAACCAGAGATCCCCGCGCAGATCCAATCTGCGCGGGGATTTGAAAGAAAGCCTTGACAAACGTACCAAACGCCGCTATAATATCTATGTTTTCCGGATCATAGCACCGCACGGGAAACAGTACAGCTTCATAAATGGGCCTGTAGCTCAGCTGGGAGAGCGAACGGTTCAATTCTATGCCCCCAAATTTGGGGATGTAGCGCAAGCGTCCGGCAGATGGTTCGCATCTATGCCGCCAAAAAAGTCAATAAGGGCCTGTAGCTCAGCTGGGAGAGCGTTCGGTTCGCATCCGAGAGGTCGAGAGTTCGAGTCTCTTCAGGTCCACCAAAATGTTCGGAATTTTCTGATTTTCACAGAAGATTCCGAACTTTTTTGTATTCTTCAAAATCAGGCACTCTCCACAGTCGCAATTTTGCCGCCATTCGGTTCGCATCCCACACAAAGCCGTCTGAAATCCTCAAAGGAAACCCGAAACTCGACTTCCAAACGGTAATCCCGGTACACATAGACGGCCTTGATAAGCTGCGACACAATCATCTTCTTTGCTTCAAAGGTGCAGTTGTCGTAAAGGTCAGCCCAGCTTTCCAGCTTTTCAAATTCGGCCTGTTCCTGCGCGGCGCTTTCCAGCTGACGCTCCATGTCGGCTTTTTGTGCGTCTACCTCCTGCGAAAGCTCTGCGATTTCTTCTTTGCATTTAGCAACAAGGCTGTTCAGCAGGTCAACGTTCAGGCGGCTTTTGCCGCGAATGACGTTGATCGTTTCGGCTTCATAGTCAGAAAGCTCCTTTTGCTTTTCCTCCAGCCGCATGGCAGACATTTTGTAGCGGCTTCTGGCAAGCGCTGCGGCTTTTTCGTGCTGCTCGGCGATCAGACTATCCTTGGCAGAAACACGGATTCTGGAGAGCTGGTAGCGCACCAGAGCGTCCACAATTTCATCCAGTTTGATAACGCCGTATCCGGATTGGCCATCGCAGAGGTCGGGGTGCCGGGCCTTAAAATGGCATTGATACCGGCTTTTGACCTGATTGCGTACTGTTCCGTCTTTGCGGATATACTTCTTGCCGGAGGTCGTCAGCGTCAGCCGGTTTTTGCAATGCCCGCAGAAGATGTTCCCTACCAACAGAGAACTGCCGCGCAGATTCAGCGGTGTATCCGCATGGTGCGTTGTACGTTTTTCCATTAACTCCTGCGCTCGTCGAAAGGTCGCTTCGTCTACGATCTGAAGCTCCGGAATGATTTCTGATTCCGCGTTTCCATTTGAAATTACACCCATGTATAGCTTGTTCTTTATCATGCGGACGATCGTTGTATTCGGAATCATGGAACCGTCTGCGCGGCGAATCCCATTTTCCAAAAGGTAGTGGGAAATTCGTTGAGCGCCGCAGCCTTCGTTGACGTATTTGTAAAAGATGAAACGCACGATTTCTGCGGCGTCCTCGTCGATTACAAAATCGTTGACCTCTTGATTCTTCTTGTTGATCCGTCCCTGCTTCTGGAGCTTGTAGCCAAATGGTACAATGCCGCCGGTGAAGCAGCCGTCCTTTGTAAGCTGCTCCATGCGGGTTTTCACGCGCACGGAGGTTTTGATGCTCTCGCCGGATGCCTGCCAGTAACGGATATAGTTAAGCAGCTTGTCAACGTGATTGTCGAACCGCTGCTGCCCTTCTACGGCGCTCCAAACTTCAACGCCATTACGGACAAACCACTCTACGACAAAGGGCGTTTCGTCATCTCTGCGGCCGAGACGGTCAAACATATAGACAAGCAAAATATCGAAACTCCCGGCAACGGCTTCCTGCTGCAATTCCTGCATGGCGTCGCGCTCTTTTGCAGATTTCTTGAAACCGGATACGCCTTTTTCGTAAAACTCATTTTGTAAAACCCAGTCAGGGTGTGACGCGATGAACTCCCGGCAGAATTGCCGCTGCATGGGAATATCATCTTTTTCAACCTGACCGATTGTTGATACGCGATATAAGCAATTTACTCGTTTCTTTTGTTCCATAACATACACTCCATTCTGAGAAAACGTGTGTATGTCCTTGTTCGCTATTTGATTTTCAAGGTACATTTTATAGTGTAATTATAGCATATTTCAGATATTTTATCAAGTTTTGTAGCTGTTATTATAAAATCCATAGGAGAAAACCGAACGTTTCAGCGCTTCTGTAATATGCGGATCATCTTGCTCTGCATACTTTACAGAGATTGCGGCACCGCAAAGAGATAAGATTTCTTCCTGCTTTTTTGGCTTAGGTTCTGCGGTCTGTTTGTCCATGGAAATACCTCCAGAATGAATAAGCTATTGTTTTTTTCATAGGTCAAACAGACGGCAGCGGCAAACTGCTCCATAGGCATTGCACCTCCCTCCATGCTCATGGCGGGGCGTTCCATTCTGTGACGTATGGCTAACGCAAGTATCATTGTTCTTTGCATGCGGTCGTCGCACGATCCAGCCATGAATCGCTCTCCATGTAGGTGTTTCTCGCTCCGCGCCGGAACCGGTATCACCTCCCATTCCGCGCATCCCCGCGCACCCATTGGCTCGCACATACAAAAACGTATCTGTTGACCCTATTCAGTTGTAAATCAGGCTTTTACCTGCGGTTGATTGTCAACCAGGGAAAACGCAGAACCTTCCGGCGCTGTGCTTTCCCTGACCGGCAATCCGGTGTTTTGGGTTGTTCTGAAGCAGCACGTTCGCAGCGCAGACATACCATGCGCCCCTCCGGGATGATCTCACCGCACATCACGCAGCGCTCCTCAGAAAAATACATCATGGAAATTCTCCTTTGTGGGGGAATGCGTCCCAAGTCGGGACAGATTTAGATTCAGACAGATGCCTGCCTCGTAGACTGGACAGGACATCTGTATAGTCAAGTATCCTGCCGCATAATCATAGACTTGAAACCTTAGTACGCAAGTCTTGCCGTGTTACGCCTTAGCGCAAACGTTCAATGGTATGCGGTGATAGCTTATCCCTGACGGTCGGCCCATAGTTTTGCTGAGATCAGCGAAATCAGTTCTTTAGCCGTGGGCAGCTCTTCAATCCAATACGCACGCAGTTCACGTCTACGCCCGTTCTGCCAGATATCCTTGGCTGCACGATTCAACGCCCGCGAAACAGCTTCGTTGGTGCGTTTTCCTGTCCGAATCCGAACTTCATTGCAGATTACCTGCATCTTTGGCATATTCGGCTGGTATGCGATTGCAACATCAATCGCATGGCATAAGATGCAATAACAGTCCTTGCCGCGTGTCTCGACGATGGAGTATATAGCGTTCTGAACATCCTTCATGTTATACATTCCTTTCCCGTTCGAGCTGATATAAGCATAATACATTTTTCTCTGCTTTTCAGGTTTTCTGCCAAACTTTGACCCACTTGGACAAACTTTGACGGATTCAAGGTCGAAAGGCAAGAATGCGCAGCAGGTGTTCAGTCTATGGTCTACGATTATTATGCGGCATGAAAAATAGAGGGAATCCATTACCCGGACATGGGTAACGGATTCCCTCTTGTTTGCCTGTGTCCCATTCATATTGAATGTGCATTTTGTATGGTGGCACGGTTTGATTGTGTCAAGTGATTGCAGTTTACTGCACCCGATATCCAGTCATAATCAGGCCAACGATCACCTGCCAGAAGTCGTGTTCTTCTGCGCAATAATATCGGCTGTTTGGAATCTCGTGAAAGGACACGATGCGGTTTTCTTCATCCAGCCATGCTTCACGGTTTGTACGTTCTCTATCACTCATTGATACTGTTCTTGAAGGTAAAGATACACCCTTGATTGAATCTTCTGCGTTGCTTCTTCCTCAGATGTATCTCCGGCCAAATAGGGCGCAAGTTCTTCCCGAATGATTTGTTCGACAGTAGCCGTCGGGTAGTCTGCCGCTTGCAGACTATCGACGAGCTGATAGAACATATCAATCTCATGCTGCGTGATCGTTTCCTTTTCCAGCAGCCCAGTAAGCTGCACTTGGAGGACAGAATCGTTGACAGGCAGACGAAGCTGCATACTTTCCTGACAGGGCTGCGTCAGCAGGTAGCTCAAAAAAGCCCACGCGCCGGATTTTTGTTTGCTGTTCGCGTTGATAGCAAATAATTCCGAAAAATGCAGGACGCTGCCGTTTGCATGGTCACTGGGATATCCGCAGAATACATACTGCTCCATCGGCGGCAGCAGATATCGTTCTGCGTCATATGCAATGGTTTCCACATTCGTGATTACATCCAAATATAAAAGCCCATTGCACGGATACGGCTCCGCCTTGGCCGCTTCCTGCAATTTTAACAGCTGGAGCTGCGCCTTGAAGGAATCCGAATCGAAGCTGCACGACGCTTGCGCCGTATCCACATAGTCCTGCGCGCAGAGCGCAGCCATCGACGGCGTATAATCAAAGCCGTCCTCACCAGCGCTGTTTGCGATAAATGGATAAAGCGGAACATCGGAGCTCGTGCAGGTGGCTAGAACAGCTTCCGGTGTAAATGTCTCCAGTCGATCTGGGTCAACGACGTAGGTACTGATACGATAACCAACCGGCAGCCGGTAAAGATTTCCGCTTTTGGTCAGAGTCTGCCGGATACTGGTTCGCATCACGTCCAGCGGAGCGGAGCTGTCCGCGTTCATCCACGGCAGCAGATCCTCAAACACGTCCGCGTCGCGCAGCTGCTGCCATTGCGTTTCGCTCAGCAGATAGATGTCATAGCCCTTGCCAGTTCCAAGCTCGGTCAGTGCCAGTTCTTTTTCTTCGGTGGACTTCGCTTCAATCACCGTGACCCGGTATTGCGGATATAGTTTCTGAAATTCACTCGCGTAAACCGTCAAGGGCAGATCGTTGAACGCTGCCTGATATAGTGTGATCTCCGTCGGCTCTGCCAGCGTTTCGCCGTCCGGCAGCCGTTCATAGAAGCACGCGGCCTCGATGCTGCTGTTCAGCGCGAAGAAGCCCGCGTCTGTGCCGAGAACCGTCTGATAGTTGTTTGCCGCTGTGTTGGCGTTATCCTTCCAGCTCAGAACAGCCGCGACAGTCCCAGTTTCAAAATCCGGTTGTAACAAATACTCCTGATTCACAAGCAGGAGCCTGCCATCAACACCCAGCCCCATACCATGCACGTCCAGCGCCGCGCAGGAGAACTCCGCTTCCGCCTGAAGCGTCTCAGCGTTCAGCCGCACGACCTTCCCCGTCTCATAAAGCGTATCGCCTTCGACGCGCACATAGACTGCATCCGGAGTAGCCAGAATTTGCAGCAGCTGCCCGTCAAACGCGCCCTGTTCCGCAAGCTGCTGCCCATCCGCACCGATTTTGACGACCCGTTCGGCAAAGAGCAGATAGTATGCGCCGCTGCCGCCGTCAAATCCGCGCGGCTCCTCCGGATAGACTTCTGCCAGCGGTACCGTACCGAGGATCGCTCCGTCAGCATCATAGGTCGTGATCGAATAGCGCCCCTCCGGCGCGTCCGTAGTGACCGGTTCTCCATCTACATCAAAATAGAACGCTGGATAAGTACCCGCAAGCAACGCCAGCGCATCGCCGGTTCCGCACACACCATACAAATATTCCGCGTCCGGCAGCGGGAGCGCCGTGGCGCTGCCGGACGCGCCTGTCAAGCCAAGCGCCAACGAAACGTTGGAATAGGAATAGATCCTGCCGTCCCAGATGCATTGCCCCTCGGCCTGCGTGATCCCCTCCGGCAGCGGCCATGTCGTCTGCCGGTAACACTGACCATCCGGCAAATTGCGAACGTCGATCTGTACCGCCGAAGAAACCTCTGGCGGCGTTTGCACGTTTTCACCTTGGGTTTCCTGCCGCGCAGAGCACGCGGACAGGAGACATAAGCATACGACCCAAAAAACAAACAATTTCTTTTTCATAGTTTCCGTATCCCTTGTCTGCTCAAAAATGGTTGCGGACGTTTGTGCATGGAAGAAGTCGTTCATTTACCGATTTTCCATAAGGTATAGCTGCACGCGATTCTGAATCAGTGCAGCAGCTTCGCTTGCTGTTTTAGAACCGGCGAAAAAGCTGGCGCTTTCATCTGTGATTATTTTCAAAATGCCTTGCTCTGAATTCTCGACCATACTGGTATTCTCGATAAGAGCGCGGAATGCGTCTGCATCAGATGGCTTGATTTTATGGGTGAACTCCAAAAACGTTTGACCTGTTTCAATCAAAAACTGAAGCCGTTCATCCAATGCACTTTGAGAAGCTGGAATGCCAACGCCCAGCAATCCGTCCGGCTGAAGATTTCCTAATGCAAAACGGATAAATTCCCATGCCGCTTCCTGTTTATCACCCTGCGCAGAGATAGCAAAACATGACAGGAGTTCAAACATACTGCCATTTCCACTTGATGTCGGAAAGCCTACATAGCAGTAGTTATCATGATACAACTCGCCAATTGTCCCAATTCTTATGATATCCTGAATATTTTCAAATTCCAGTACGCATCGCTGCCCAAGCGTTTCTGTACCTCCGCTCTGGCCCCAATCCTTGCACATCTGCAACGCCGCAGAAAATTCTGGCGAATCGAAGCTGCAAGTTGCGCTGGTCTGATCGACAAATTTGCCGAGTGCAAATCTGCTGTACCAGCCAATTAGCCATTCGGATGTAACAAAACTCTCAAAAGGAGGTCTTTCACTGCCAAGCTCCAGAAGTCTTTCCTGCAATTCTTCGATACTGATTCCGGCATGGTCAAAATCATCATTCGCCGCAACCCAGGTATCGACGGCAAACGTATAGGGAAGCCAATAGAGCCCACCATCCTCTGTCATGCTGGTGAGCAGGCTTTTGATAAACCAGTTCCGCCCATATTCCGGGTCTGCGTCGAGATATGGTAGTAAATCCGCATATGCATTCGCGCCAAAATCGTTTGGACTTTTGAAGCAATAAAGATCCGGAGCTTTGCCTGCCATGATTTCTGTACGCAGGAGTTCCATGCTGCGATCTTCTGTTCCGTAATTTACCAGCTTGACCAGATAACGATCCTGCGACATATTGAAATCGCTGACAATTGAGGCAATCGCCACATTCCCATCCGAGGCAATTGTAAGCTCCTGTTTCTTGCTGGTATCACTTCTGCGAAGATAGGATATATAATTCTGATACGGTTCATAAAGCACATACCCGGCTTGCCAAGGGCGGATTTCCAAAAAGCCCTGCGCTGCAAGCCCGACATCTGCCCATAAGAACGCTTCCTGTAAGTTTCCCGTTTGCAGATTAACATAGCAAAGCGCATTGGCGTTCGTTGTCTGGTTATTCAACAAAAGCTGTCCCTCTGCATCAAGTCCCATGCCGCATATTCTGGTATTCTGGAAAAAGAGAGACGTTTCCACCTCATATGTTTCAAGATTCAGCGTATGAAGTTCTGCGTTGTTATAAGCCACATCAACGGATATGGCAAAGGCTTCGTCTCCAACCATTTGCAAAGAATCGAATTGCCGTGTTTCATCCAATGTGATCTTGCCTTTTTCATTCCCGTCATCGTCGATCACGATGATAGCTGCACGGCATTGAAGAATGTATCCGCCGTTGATGCGGTATATCTGCTTAAAAGTAAATCCGTTTTGGGTATATCGCTCGGCAAGCTGCAATGTGGAAATATATGTATCATTGCTGTCAAACGTAATGATCTCAAAATCGCCTTTCGGCGGATCATTCAGTGTAAAGTTGTCCTCAAAATCATAATATGCAATCGGATATGAGCCACACAGAAGCGAGTAATTGTCGCCATCCTGACACATTGCATATACAAATTCATATTCTTTGGGAAGTTCCAGTGTTTTCCGTGTATGGTCGGCACATGAATATCCAAATACTGCCCCTGTTGCACCGATTCCAGCGGTATAGACCCTGTCGCGGATGCCGAGCTGCGCTGTTGCCATAACCATACCTTCCGGTAAAGGCAGTGTTGCAAGTTCATATCCTTCAACTGCATCCGTTTCCGCTGGAGCATTCTCGCTATTTTGCGGCTTGGGACTGTCTTGGGGGAAAGAAATGCTTGGCTGCTCTGAACTCTTTTCAGTCTGCGGCCATGCGTCTGTAAGTGAGGTTACTTCTTCTTTCTGCTTACGGCTGCACGCAGACAGTATCAAAGCAAGCAATATAAGTACGATAATTATAGCGGGCTTACGTTTTTTCATATAAATGCTCCTATAAGTGTCGAGCAGGTGAAACACCTGCTCAACGTTTGGCGTAGATTATTGGTTGTTTGTGTAAAAGTGTACCAGTTAACCTCCTTTCTGCGATAAACTATCGCTATAGTCTACGTTAAAACTATCACAATAGTCCGTGAATGTCAAGCCATCTTGACAGAAATAGACGAATATGATAGTCTAAATACATCCTAAGAACGGGAGACAAAACATGAAACTGTTTGATTCAGAATGGAAGGTCATGGAGGTTCTCTGGCAGGAAAACGACCGGACGGCGAAGGAAATCTCGCTGCGGCTGGCAGACAGCATTGGCTGGAATAAAAACACGACCTATACTGTCATCAAAAAGTGCATTGATAAGGGTGCAATCGAGCGCCGGGAGCCAAACTTCATCTGCCATGCGACGATTACAAAGCAGCAGGCGCAGAAGGAGGAAGCCGATACGTTGGTTGAAAAGGTATTTGGCGGTTCTGCGGAACTGCTGTTTGCATCTATTCTGAGTGACCGGTCATTATCGAAAGAAGAGCTTGCGCGGCTAAAAGCGCTTGTGGAGGAATACGAGGGATGAATGGCGTACAGGCTGCGATTTTCAGCGGCAGCGCAATGATTCTGCTGGTGCTTGCGCTGCGGCTGTTTTTGAAAAAGCATCTGCCGCGCGGGATCTTTCCGACGCTCTGGTGCGCAGCCGCTGTGCGGCTGCTGCTTCCAATCACGATTCCAACGCATCTAAGTGTCTGGAATCTGCTGCACACGCCGGCCACAGCGCAGGCAAACGGTGTCATATCAGATGTGCTAACGCCGTTTCCGTCTTTGGCGACCAACAGCATCATAGAACCGGCAGCGGATGCTGCGGGCATCCGTCCGATGCTTCTTGTCTGGCTCGTTTGCGCGATACTTCTCGCGGCATATTTTGTGATCGGATATGCCTGCATGGTACGTCGGTTTCGCGGAACACGGCTTGCTCCGCAGCCGTCCATTGACGCGCTGCTTGACCGCTTCCGCTTTTCGCGCGATCCGCGCATCTGCATGAGCAACAGCCATCGCGCACCGCTCACCTTCGGCGTTTTTCGTCCGACCGTTCTTTTGCCGGAAGATCTGCCGGTTGGAGACGCACAATTTCAGCTGATCTTGGCGCACGAACTGGCGCACATCCGGCGGAAGGACTGTCTGCGCAAGCTGCTTTTGACTGTATGCTTATGCCTGTATTGGTGGAATCCGCTGGTCTGGCTGATGGTATGGCTTGCAAACCGCGATATGGAGCTTGCATGTGATGAAGCGGTTCTGCGTGCGCTGGGGCCGGATTGCAAGAAGGCTTACGCGCTGACGCTGCTTGACATGGCGCAGCGAAATCCAAAATCAGCGCCGCTGTGCAGTGGTTTTGCAAAAAGCAGCGCCGAAGAACGGATTCGCGCGATTTTAAGTTTCAAAAGGATTCCGGCATGGGTCGGAATCTGCGTATCTGTTCTGTTCGTACTGACAGCAAGTGTCTTTACAACGCAGGCAGCAAGCCCAAACACCATTCCGGGGCAGGAATCCGTCATGCAGGAAGAATTGTTGGAAGAAACTGTGACTGCGCCGAAAACGGAACCGGTTCAAATCGTACCGTCTGATCAGACTGAATTGCAGGAAGTTGAACCGGAAGAATCACTACAGACCGAGCAAGTCGTTTCGGAGCAGCCAGAAGCGCCAATGTATATCTGGCCATTGGAAAATATAGAAGCAGCTGTGACAGACGCCTTTGGCTATCGCACAAATGCGCTGACAGGAAAGGAATCTCTTCATCCCGGCGTTGATCTTACGGCAGACTATGGCACGAATGTTCTTGCTGTTGCCGACGGCATCGTTCTGGATTGCAGCTATGACGCCGCATACGGCTATATCCTGACGCTGGAACATGAGAATGGCGTTCAGACGCAATATGCGCATTTGTCAGAATTTCTGGTGAACGCTGGAGCAGAAGTTCGGCAGGGACAGATCATTGCGAAAACTGGAGACTCCGGCTGGACAACTGGCCCGCACTTGCATTTGGGTGTTCTTATTGACGGTGAAGCCGTTGACCCACTGGAAACCCTGAAGAGTGAATAATAAAAAAAGCAGCGCCGAGACGATTTTTAATTGTCTCGGCGCTATGTTAATATTACTATGGTATTATTGCGAAAAGCAGTCCGGCCTTGCCACGGTGGTGAATCCCGCTGAACCGGTGATAATAACGCCGTTTGCGCCGCCGCTGCAATGAACGATTAACAGGTTGCCGTCCGCGTCCTTACCGCCGACGATACCGACATGGGAATCGTCAGGATAGAACACAAGGTCGCCCGGCTGCGCTTCGCTCCATGAGATGTTGGTGCAATAGCTGTGCTGTGTGGCCGCTCCGCCGCCGCGCCCCGGATAGTAACTGCCGTTCGTCGCATTGTAGAACGTCCAATCGACGAAACCGCTGCAATCCAGTCCGAACGGGCGCACCGTGCCGGTGGAGCCGCTGCCCGCGGCTGTGACCTCCGTTGGAACGCCCCAGCGGTCGTCCCAGCCGAGCGTCAAACTCTTGCCGCCCCAAAAGTACGACACGCGCCCGACAAGCTGCACCGCTGTTTCCACAACGGCCTTTCGTTTCGGGTCAAGATCGTCAGATAGGTTTTCAAGTAGCGCGATTGCGTCCTCCTGCGAAATGGTCAGCGAACCCATTGGAATATTCAGGCTGCCGAGATTTTCAAGCAGAATGTCCAGCGCGTCATTCTGGTATTTGGAAAAGTCGTATTCCAGCCGCATTTGCTCGGCGGTTTTGGCGGTAACCGTGATCGTCAACGCCGTTTCCGTGTGGCTGTCGTCCACATCGTCGTCCGGGTTACTATCTGGAACGTCAACGGTTTGCGTTGCCGTCGTGATCTCGCACATATCCCAGAAAACTTGACGCAGCAGCTCCACACGTTCTTCGTCGAGCGTGAACACGTCTACGCCGTCCTCCGCGCCTGCCGTTTTAGAAGCAAAAACGGCAACGACCTCGCGCCAGTCCGGGGCCTGCCCGACAATTTGGACAGACGCAAAATCTCCGTTTTGCAGACGCTCCAGTTCTACATGGTACTCACCTTGGATTTCCGCGATGGCCGTTGCCAATGGAACGGTGTCGTCTGCCTGCTGCTCGTCGGCAAAGAGAATCCCCAACGGAGAAGCCAGAAATGCGCCCGCGACAATGACGATGGAAAACACAATGAAAAGCGCTGTGCCGCCGCCCAAACTGGCAAGGGCGCTTATCAGCTCCTTGACCGCCTTTGCCGCGGCTTCGGCCAGCTTTTTCGCGGCTGCGGCGGCTGCTCTGGCCGCGCGGTTGTTGCTCTTTTTGAACATTTTCCGCTGTGCGTCCTGCGTTGCCGCTTTCCGCGCACGCTTTGTATCAATTTTTGATACAGATGTTTTTGGCTGCGCCGTTGGAGGCGCGATTTGCTCTGTATCTCTTGTCCGAATAGAAACGCCGCGCCGAGATTTTTCTCTCGGTGCGGCGTTTGGCTTCGGCTTCTCGCGGATGGCGGGCAGCTGCTCCACTGGTGGGGTGTGCGCTGGTGTTGGTGGCTGGACAGGTGGGGCCGGTTTGCTGCCAGCCGTGAGCGGCTGACGCTCTGGCGTAATTGCGGGTGCTTCCGAAACAGGCGGCTGCGGCAGAATTGGGTCAGCCGGTTCGGATGGATAGATGGATTCGATGGATGGATTTTGAGAGAGCTGCGCTTGTTTTTCTACAAAGACTTGTCGGGCCTGCTCCTGTGGTACGGGCGGTAAATCGTGCGCCGGTGTAACCGCCGACCGCTCACGAACAGGCTGCTCCTTGCCGCGCATAACCGGGGTCGCTGCGCTACGTGGTGTCCATGCGTCCGGCTGCTTTACATGACGAACAGCGGACGGTTTTGCTGGTGCAGCTTCGGATTGCACCTGACCACGGTTTTCTGGTGTGTTTGGCTTTTCTCGGATAGGGGGCGGTTCATGTTCTGGTAAATCATCTGCAAGCCGGATTTCTGGCTGCTCCGTATAAAGGTTATCCCGCGCAGCCGGTTTTTCTGCGCGGGATTTCTTTGTCCGCTTGGCGTGGGCGCGTCGGCCCTGTTCTTGTGGAATGGGTGCCGGGGGGCTTTGTAGCTGTTTCGGTTCTGTCCGGGCGCGTACATCGTTCGTGCGCCGACGCGGTGCATTTTCTGCCGTTGGCGTGGTCGCTGTGGGATGCTGCGCCTCCGGCTGTTCCGGCGTGATTGGTGGTGCTGACACGATCTCCTTTGTGGCTTGCTGGACATAGGCGCGACGGGTCTGCTCCTGCGGCGTGGACGCTGGTGCGCTCTGCGGCTGCTTCGGTTCTGACCAGGTGCGCACATCGTCCGTGCGCTGTCGCGGCGTATTTTCCACCGATGGCGCGGTCACTGTGGTATGCTGCGGCTGCTCCGACGTGATCGGTGACGCTGGTGTGGCCGTTTTTGCAGTTTGCTGGACATAGGCACGACGGGCCTGTTCCTGCGGTGTAGGTGCCGGTGTGCTCTGCGGCCGTTGCGGTTCCGGTCGGGTGCGTATATCCTCCGTATGCTGACGCGGCGTATTCTCTGTCAACGGCGCGGATGGCGCAACATGACGCGCCCATGGCTGTTCCGACGTGATTGGCAGCGCTGACGCAGCCGTTTTTGCGGTTTGTTGGACATAGGCACGTCGGACCTGTTCCTGCGGTGCGGGTGTCGGTGTGCTCTGCGGCGGCGTCGCATCTGGCTGGGTGCGTGGCGCGTCTGTTCGTTCTCGCGGTGATTCCGGCGCGTGGTGCGGCTGGGCAGATTGCTCCAGCTGTGCATTTGCGGAAGAATCCGCGGATTCTCTGCGGGCTGGGTGTTGAATCGCACGACGCGGCAGCTGGACAGCTTCATGGACGATTTCGCGGGTGGTCGTTTCTACCTGTTCGGTCGCCGTGCGTTCCGCGCTGTCCGAGCGGTCGGGTTGATTCGCGCTGTCCGAGCGGTCGGGTTGATTCGCGCTGTCATTTAGCTCTTTTACAAATCTCTGTACCATCTGCCGCTGCACGATGGACACAGCTTGATGTTTTGGCTGCTTGTCTTTCGGGCGGTCGTTTCGCTCTCGAATATCAGGAATTGTAGTCACCTCCATATTCTGTCCCAAGTTGGGACACGATTTGTATTGATACAAATTTTAATCCCACCATGAGATCCGTTTTCCGAATGGAAACGTGTCTCGTGGTGGGATTTGTTTTTGCGTCCCAAGTTGGGACAGATTATCGGCTTTCACCCGGCGTCGTTGTCATTAACTTATATAGCTCTGTCTGGCGGGGAATGGTGTTGACGAAAGGCACGATGGAACCACCCATGCGCAGCAGGCCATGACCGGCTTCGGCGTTCGTGATATAGCTGAGCTGGGTGTCGGAAATGTGAAGCAGCTTCGACAGCTCTGCCCGGTCGGTTGCCGCCTGATTGAACAGCAGCAGAAATTCGGAGTTTGCAAACATCAACCGTGCCGTTTCGGATTTCAGACATTCTTCTACGTTCTGGCTTGCCGCCGTCAGCGCCGCGCCATATTTGCGGAATCTTTTCCATGCGCGGTAAAGGATTTCGCCGGAGTATTTGTATTTGAAATACAAGTACACTTCGTCGAGGAATACCCAAGTGTATTTGCCGCGCTTGCGGTTCTCCATGACGCGGTTTTGAATGGCTTCGAGCGCAACAACAAGGGCAGTCGGACGAAGTTGTTCCCCCATCTCATACAAATCAAGCACGACGATGCGGTTGTTAATATCCACGTTCGTCGGATGCGCAAAGACATTCAAGCTGCCCTCCGTGATAAGCTCTGCCGCCAGCGCAATTTCTCTGGCTTCGGGGTCTGGCTGCTTTAACACTTCCGTGCGCCAGTCGGACAGAAGCGGCATAGGCAGCGCACCTTTTGCATGGAAATAGTTCTGGTAGACGCTTGCCGTGCATCGGTCAATGATGGATTTTTGGCTGCCGGTCAGCAGGCCAGCGCCCATTTGCTGCTCCAAGATGCTTGTAATCAGCTCGGATTTCATGGCGATGGGATTTTCGCCGTCCTCATAGCCGTCCTGCAAATCAAGCGGGTTGATATGGTGCTGGCTGTTTGGAGAGATTTCAATTACTTCGCCGCCCAATGCCCGCGCAATGGGCGCGTACTCGCGCTCCGCGTCGATGATGATAATATCGTCGTTGGTGGACAACGCGACATTTGCGATGGTATTTTTCATCGCTACGGACTTACCGGAACCGGACACGCCGAGATAGAACGCATGGGGCGAGATCAGCCGCTTGCGGTCGCAAATCAACAGGTTTTTGGAAATGGCGTTGACCCCGTAGTACAAACCGCCGGGGTCTTGAATTTCCTGCGCACGAAACGGCATAAGGACGGCGCAGCTTTCCGTGGTCAGCGTCCGCAGCGCGTGAATCCGCCGCAGGCCATACGGCAAGACGGTGTTCAATCCATCTTCTTGTTGGTAGCGGAGAACGGAGAATCCGCAGAGCTTTTCCTGCGCGATAGACTGCAAAGTTTGCGTGTCCGCGTCAAGCTGCTCCAAGCTGTCCGCGATGTGAACGAGCGTTACACACGCGAACATGAGCCGCTGGTCGCGGGCGGTCAGATCTTCCAGCAGGTCTTTCGATTCGGTGCGCATTTGCTCCAAGTCATAGGGAACCGTCGCTGTGAAATTGTTCTGCCGGTTCTGCCTTTGCTGCCAGCGGGTTATATCCGTTTCCACGCCGAGGATTCGGCTTTGTACCTCACGCACAGCTTCTTCGGTGGGAATCGGAAGAATGTCAATGGACAGCAGCAGGTTTCTGGAGAAGTCAGACAGGTCCTTTATCATTTCGTCGCTGATAAAAGATGCGTAGTCACGCATGAACAGGACGCGCCCAAACTTGCCGCCCATTTCAAAATATCCGGCGCGGAATTGCAGCCCGTCCGGACAAATCAAATCGCGGAAGTCGATGCCGCGCTTGATGTTCGCGGACAGATCAAACCGGAAAGACGCTTCTTCGCCCGGTCGGAAGAAGTCATGCAGGAGCCGCAGCCGGTCAGAGCAGGAAATGGCGTAAGCCCCGGAATCCAGCCGACCAAAGCTGGCAGACAAGTTGGTATCGACGCGGCGGAAATAGGCGCGGGTCTGCTCGATCTTCCGTAAGCCGATTGACAGCGTGATGTACTTTTCCTGCACCAGATTGTTGCTTTCAGCCGCTTTGTCCAAGATGATCTGGTTGTACTCGCCGCGATAGTAGTCCAAACCGTCGCTGCACTCCGGCATGAGCATCGTGCGCTGGAAGTCAACCGGATTTAATCTTCGGTTAATGATCGTGATTTTCGCGGTCGCATCGGTCGGCAAAGAATTGAGAACAGCACCATACGAACGGAAGATACTGCGTCGGTCGTCTAACGACGATGCGGCGTAATTTATATCCGAAAAGCGCCACGTTTTACTGTACTTCTGCCCGACCTGCCAGATACCGTCCGTATAGATGCGTCGGATGGGAATGGATTGCTGGACGCTGTGGGGAATCCGAAAAGAATCTTTTTCGCTGCGGTTTGCAGCCAACAGGGATTTCATCATTCCAATGTGTCCTCCATAATGCTTGCAAAGACTTCCTCATGTAGATTCACGGAATCGAATCGGCGCGGGCCTGCGCACAAGATTTCAGACTTGATGAACGCCCACAAGAATTGCTCTAAGGTCATGCCGTTATAGTGAAAAAATCCCGCGATAGCGACTGGTGCCGCCGCCAGCAAGCAAAGCCAGCTTGCAGCTTCTTTTCCGATGATGCCGCCCAAGCCGAGATAGATACCGGCCGCCAGACCGACGGCGAGAATTGCGCAAATAAACTGCCGCGCAGACAGACCGAAAAAGATGGTTTCCCGGTGTGCACGGATTTCTTTTGGAATTTTGACTTCTATAAAAATCGCCTCCGATTTGTTGAAAATTTGACAGAAAATTTAGAATATGAGATAATATTTATAGGTAAAAACTTGACAAAAAGGAGAAAATGCTATGAACTCTACACTCATTTTATTCAAGGAAATAGGTCGCCAGCTCTTGATTGTTGGTCTGGTACTGGGGAGCCTGCCAATGGCAATCCGTATCCTCTGGAAGCTGCGGCTTCTGCCGCTCGGTTGCTACTTTGTGGCAACGAAACTCTTCTGGCCGCGCTGGGCAGCCGCACACCGAACAGTCTGTATTTTGATCTTCATTGCCTGCGTGCTGTTCTTCGTCTTATGTTGGACAATCCGCTATATCCGCCAGAAGCGCGAGGAACAGATCATGGCAGAGCTGATACACCACTACACAAAGGACCTGAAGCCAGGCGAATCCAGGACACTGGAATTTCTCTGAACAGTCAGAAAGAATTGCGTCCCGACTTGGGACGCAATTCTTTTATGCACCGAGCATTTCATGCACCAGCCGGTCAGAGCCTTTGACAAGACCGGTCAACACCAGCATATTGAACATAAGCTGCCCGATGTACTGCCAGACCATCGTGACGGCGGGCAGTGATTCATCCAGCGCCGTACTGCCGCCAGATAAAAAAGCGGAATAGATCACGCAGGATAGTACAATGACCGCGCCCTCCATACACACGCCGACGTAGCTTTTTAGAAACGTTTGCCCGGTGCGCGAGGTTGCTTCTCCTGCGAACGATGCCAGCGGCAGGGGCGCAATGGCAGTGTAAATGAAGATTTTGAAAAAACGGCCATAGACAGTCAAAATCAGCACATAGGACAAAATCGTAATCAGCAGACTGCCCAGCAGTGACACCAGCCAGAGCGGAATGGATTCCAGAAAACTCACATCTTCAATGGCTTCGACGATTTTATCTGGCAAAGTGGCTGTTGTAGAAATCGCAGAGCCGATACCACCCATGACGGTACTGACCACGCCGCCACAGATTTTGTAGATGCCGTTTATCAGTTCCAGTGATGAGCCGACTGCCACTTTCGCCAGCAGAAATCGAATAAAATGCCGCAGGGCAAATTCCGGCCTTTGCAGTTCGCGGAAGCTGGCTGCCGAGCGAAACACACCCATTGCAAAAAACAGCACCAACAGACCATAGCCAAGGCCTACCAGAGCGTTGTGGATACTGACAATGACCGTCCATATCTCGCCGCCGCGAAAACTTTCCGGTGTCTGTGAAACAAGCGACCAGATTTCAGCCAAATGGTCATTCCAGTTGGAAAGCGCGTTTTCAAGGGTCGATACGACCCAGTTATCACTCACATGATTTCATCTCCGTTTCTATGCATATTTTTATGATGGAGCGACTATACTTCATAATGCTATGGCGAGTAAACGTAATTTTGTTGCCTGTTCTCTGGTTGACAGATACAAAATCTTGCGTTATACTTACCGTAGTGATCGAGTTGCAGATGCTCGCGGGGCCTGCAACCGGGGGAGTCCCTGCGGGGGCTCCCTTTTTCACACCTGAGAGGATGGTGTAAATGCCGAAACCGTTTCTGACATATCCCCAACAGATTCAAAAACTGAAAGACAAGAACCTGACAATTACGGATGATGCCGCAGCAGCTATCACGCTGCACCACTATGGATATTTTGCGCTGATTTCCGGCTACAAGGACTTGTTCAAAAATCCCACGACAAAAGATTACCGCGACGGAACGACGCTGGATGATATTGTTGCGCTCTATCGTTTCGATGAACAGCTTCGGGAACTCACGCTGCGCTATTTGCTGCAAGTGGAGCGACACATCCGCTCTGCGTATTCGTATGCGTTTTGCAGTCAGTTTGGAGAGAGTCAGAACAGTTATCTGGACGCAAATAACTATAATCTCATGGGGCGTATAAACCCGCGTGAGGTTCAAAAGTTGATTACGCGGCATTTACAACCGTTTCTTTCGCATACGACAGACTATCCGTATATCGAGCATCATAAACAGGTACATGGAAATGTGCCGTTATGGGTACTGATCAATGCGCTGACGTTTGGAACACTATCCAAGATGTACGCCCTTTCTCAGTCTAAAATCCAAGCTGCAATCAGCAAGGAATTTGTGGGCGTTCGGGAAAAGCAGTTAGGCTCCATGCTGGAGGTGCTAACTAAATTCCGCAATGTCTGCGCACACAATGAACGCCTTTTCTCCTACAACACAAAGAATGACATTTCGGACTTGCCGCTCCATAAAAAGATGCAGATTCCGCAGAATGGTCAACAGTACATATATGGCAAGCATGATTATTTTGCGTTGGTATTGTCTTTCCGCTACCTGCTGCCAAACAAAGACTTCCTGACGTATAAAACGCAGTTATCCAAGCTGATTGATAAGGCTGATCGTGAAAATCGTCAGTTAGCCGGTACGGATTTGCTTCGGCTTATGGGTTTCCCAGAAAACTGGAAGAAGATCACTGCATATAAGAAAGTATAGTCCAACTGAAATGCGTCCCAAGTCGGGGCGCATTTTGTTTGCTTACACCACGCCGATTGCCGTCAGGATTTCTTTGGCAAAGGCGATCAGCAGACCACCGAATAGACACAGGACGCCCTGCGTTCTCTGCGTCGCATCGTGTGACTGCACGGACATACCGAGCTGCACAACGCCCCAGCCGAGGATGATAATGCCGATTGCCTTGATGCAGGAGAAGATAAAATCAGAAAGATTGTTCACGATGGTCAGCGGGTCAGAATCGGCTGCAAACGCCGAGGTCGTAAATAGCGCCGTCGTCAGCACAAGGCTTGTCCAAATGGCCATGATGCGACGCTCCTTGCGCCGCGGGGAAAGAGTTTGTTTCATGTAAAATCCTCCAAAATTTCAATATCGTCGATGTTTTCAATGGGGAACGAAAGATCGTCCGCTGCAAATGCACGCAGCGGCGTGTGAAGATACGGTGGTGCGCCGCCGTCCTCCGTGCGGTGGATATTCGGGTGCTTCAAAATGTCATACTTCTCGTCAATGACCGGTTTCTCGCCGCGAATCAGAACGATTGCGTTTTTATTATCCAAGCGCCGCACCTCGTCCGGTGTCATAAGCTCGCGCCCGGTCTGTTGGAAATTTTGACTGAACGAACCGTTTCTGCCTTTGCTTTGGCTGGATGTCCGGGTATCAATCGTTTCTTTCCCAAGCAGCTCCGAAATATATTTGTGCGTCGATTGTTCGTTGCCGCCTAAGTACACAAAGCTGTCCGCGTTGCCGATGATGCCCTCCCAATCGTCCTTGAACAGCGCCTTGAGCTGCGAAATATTTTGCAGAATGATGGTTGACATAATGTTTCGAGAGCGCATAGTCGCCTGCAATCGGGCATAGCCGTCGGGCAAGGCAACGTTCGCAAATTCATCGAACATCAACCTCACCGGCACGGGCAGAGCTCCTTGATGCACTTTGTCGGCTTGAAAATATAACTCTTGAAACGCTTGCGTGTAGAGCATACCGACGAGGAAATTGAGCGATGCGTCGTTGCTGTCGGGGATGATACAAAAGATGGCTTGTTTGCGCTCTCCGAGCTTGCCAAGCTCCATATCGTCGCTGGCGGTGATGCGTTGTATTTCAGGCAAAGTGAATGATGCAAGGCGGACAGCGGCACTCACCAAGATCGATTTTGCGGTTTTGCCCGCGGCTTGCTTGAAGATATGATATTGCCGCACGGCAATGTGGTCGGGCTTTTCTTCCTCCAAGGCTTCAAAGAGTAGGTCGAGCGGAGATTGATAATCGTCATCTTCTTCCTTTGCACCGCCGTTTTCAATCATGTAGAGAATGGTTTCCATGTTCTGATCTTCAACCGGCGCTTCATGCAGCAGATAGAGCATAAGCGCAGAATCCAAGGCCGTTTCAGATTTTTCCCAGAACGGATCATTTGCTTTCGCGCCCTTTGGAGTGGTGTTCTTGATGAAATTGTCAATCAGCTTGAACACGTCCGCGTCCTTGCGTATGTAGCAAAACGGGTTGTAGCAGTCTGATTTTGACGGGTCGATCAGGTCAAAAACGCGCAGAACATAACCTTCCTCCAGAAACAGATTTCCGACGGCACGGAGCATTTCGCCCTTTGGGTCAGTGACGATAAAACTCGCATTGGCAAGCATGAGGTTTGGTTTTGCGAGGAATCGCGTCTTGCCCGAACCAGAACCGCCGACGATAATTTGCAGAAGATTTCGCCGGTGCAGCTTACCGTTCATGCTCATTTGCAGGTGTTGGGTCAGTATGACGTTTTTGCCTGCATCCTTGTCGCGGTACTTCTTATCCAGCTCCCTGACGCTGCCCCACGACGCGGAGCCGTGTTCTTCGCCGGGTCTGGTGTTCTTCTGTCCGGTGTAGTAGAACAGGATCGCGCCGCCGTAGAGCAGTAAAAAGATGCCGATAAACTTCATCGTGTATGGCGTCCAGTGCAGAGAAAATGGCGTTTTGGTCACTTCGGTGAATTGTGCAACCAAGTCAAAGATGGTCATTCCGGGCGTATAACATCCTGCCATCAGCACGGCCAGCCAGACGATAGGTATGACAAGCGCCGCCCACACTGGGGCGGCGTTTCGGAATGATTTTTTCTTGTGTATCACAGGTCAATAGCCATGCAGGCCAGACCGGTGCGCTCAGCATGGTGCTTGCAGAAAATGAGCGTACCAGCGGCCAGCAGCAGTAGGACCGACGGAATGATAAAAAGTAGTTTTTTCATAGGCGTTCAATACCTCCATTTTCCATAAAATAAATCTCACGGTGAGACGCATTTCTGGTCGGGCGCGCACGTCTCCCCATGATCGAGAAGCCCGCGCAAGCGGGCTTCTCTGGTTTGCTCCCCTTGGCTGCCACACTTCCGCTGGGTGGTCGCTGTCAAGGCCCAGCCAGTGCGCACACTGGCTGGCTCTGCGGCCGATGCGTCAGCATCGACCGGCCTTGACTGCGAACAGCCAGCGGAAGATATTCCCCCGGAGGAGAGCAAACTTCTTTAACGTGCGTTTCGATTCACATTCCGGGACCGAACCTGCGGCGTGATTGCACGTTCAATGCTGCCGCCAATCTTCTGCGCCATGTCCTGAATCTGTCCAAGCGCCTGACGTCGATCCTGCGGGTCAAACCCGTCATAGAACGCCGTCAGATTTGATACGTCGGGCGCTTCACACGGAACACCAAAGCGACGACAGATCATGTAGCCGACGCTCTGCGCATCCAGCTCATAATCATCCCGCGAATAGTTCTGATTATAGCCTTTGGCATGAAAACGGACGTGGGCGATCTCTGTTGCGATGCCTGCGAACGCTTCTGCATCGTTATATTTCGGATTGACCGCCATTTTCATCTGGTTTGGGTCGTAGAGCGCAGGCATGGGGATACTCTCATCACTCACCAGCGGCACAACGCAATAATTCAGAAGCGTTTTCAGTGCTTCCGTCATTTCCTTGCTGTCCGGCTGCAATGCTGTGTGCTTCAGGTCACGTCCGGTCGTTTGCCGCACGTCATACACGTCGGTCAGCGTGTAGCCCTTTCCAAAAGATGAACGGGTGAAGATTTTGACGCCGTTCTTTTCCTCGGTCGGAGATACGCTGCGCATCAGACTTTTCCAGCGGTCTTTTGTTCCGAAAATGGTTGCATCCTGATCCTGCACCATAACGAGCGCAACATTGCCAGCGCTATAACTCGGATTGTCGGCTTGACAATTCAGATACCGCAAATAAGCGTCCGGGTCGCTGGTGATCTGAACAATACCTGCGTCCTGCATGGCGTTTGTGTTTTCGCGGTCAGCCTGCCGCTGCGCCTGCCAGAGTTCGCTGCTCTGATTCTTTTCATTTACTAAATCTGCTAAATTTAAGATAATACTCACTCCTATTACCTGATATGCTCCAGCTCGCGCTGGGGTTCTGGCCGCGTCCGCTCTGCGGCGGCGCGTAATGCGGCCAGTCGCCCACGAACCGGCTGTTTTTCCTCATTACTGGTCAAAGTCATCCCCTGCGTCAAGCCACTCCTTTGCTTTTGCAAGGATGGTTCTGGTCGGGCAGGGGTCTGCTCTTTTTTTGGCTGCACGTCCTCCAACTGCTTCGGCTGGTATCCCATCTGCTCTAGGATATAATTTGCCTGCGAGAGATGGTCAATGTTGGTCAGAATTTCAAGGTATGGCGCGTCGCCTTTCTTGTCCAAAATGGTTGAAAATAACAAGCCGACTTTCTTGGCTCTGCGCTTGAACTCGTCAAAATCCTCTGTGCGCAAGGGCAAAACTTCGATGGGGCGCTGTTCACTGAGCAGCCGGTTCATGTTCACCTTGCCGTAAAGCTTTTTCTGGTCTTTTGCCAGCGCGTATAACAGCGCCGCGAGATTTTTTGCACCCCGCGCAAGTAGTTTAATTGCTTCTTCTGAAATTTGTACGCCCTCTTTCATCACGAGATCAGCAGCTTCGCCGCTTACCTCCATAGGCTGTGCCTCCTTTCCCGCGCCTTGTCCGGCGCATAATTTTCTGTTGGTGGTGTATTGTTTTCCCGCACCTGCCGCAGCATCCGCGGCGCATATTCCGCGATTTTGCCGCATAACCGCAGTTCCCGACGCAGGGGCCGGAGCTGTGCGGTCAGTGCGTCAATATCTGCATCAAGTTGCTCAGACGGCTGCTCCCGGCGCAGAGCGTATAACTCCTTGCGCTGGTCTACTAGAATCTGCATCTCATTTGACAGTGCATCGGACAGCATTTCTAACTCTGGCTTTGTATCTATGTGATACTTCTGTAAAAGGAAAAATTGCTGCCGGTATTGCTTCGCCCGGCGGATTTCGGTCCGCGTTTCAAATGGGATTTTCTGCGGTTTCCGCTTACGCGGTGACAGTAGATACAAATAATATAAGTACAGAGCGCGGAAGCTGCCGCGCTTGACGGGTAGATAGTGTCGCGGACGGCGGCGAATGGTATAGCGCTTTTGTGCTGAAAAAACTGGCGCTGTCGGTTCCGGTTCGTGCCGCTGCTCGTTCAAGCGTTGCATCAGCTCTGCTTCCGTATAGCCAAGGCCAAGACTTTCCACGCGGACAAACCGCTGCCCGCCCGGTGGACGGACGGCGGTATGCTTGACATTTGGGCTGCGCTTGACAGAATAGCCCTGCCGCCGCAACGTTTCCAAAAACGTATCATAGGTCAGGCTCCCAGCCAGCGCTGCGTCTATGTCACGACGGATAAGGTCACGGATTGTACCGCTGCCGCGCTTTTCTGCGTTCCATGCAGCGTAGGAAGCGCCTTTCCCATCCGGTTCAATCACGGAGTATCCGCGCTCCCGGCTGACCTCATTAGAAATGCCGCGCAGATCGTGGAAATAGCTTTTGAAATCACTCCGGTACTTTTTGCCGTCCATGAACGAAACGGAATTGAAAACAATGTGACAATGCAGATGGTCACGGTCGGTGTGCGTACAGACAACGGCTTCGTATTTGTCTCCTAACAGTCGCCGTGCGAACTCTACGCCCGCTTCGTGTGCCTGTTCTGGCGTGACCTCGCCGGGAGCGTAGGAGTGAATGATATGATAACCGAGAATCCCGCCGTGCTTATCCCAGCGCCGTTTGGTTTCCTGCATTTGCAAAAAAGACTTATCCAGCGTACAGTTGATTGCCGTCTGGAAGCCCGCTTTGACAGGATCACAGATATAATCCACGGCGTTTCCCAAATCCGTTTTGCCGTCATTTTGAACGTAATCCAGGCAGCGATCCAGCCGGGAATGAATGACGATAATCTTATCGTATGCCATTATATCGACTCCTGCACCAGTTCGCACGCTTCTCGCGCAAAGCGTGCGGCATCATGGATTTGTGCCTGTGTGACATAGCCCTTGCCGTTCGCCCAGTGCGCAAGCTGGTTGATGTTCGTGCCGATGCCAGACAGCACACGCAAAAGCTCCGCATAGCAGTCCGGTGGGCGCGGCTTGACGGTTTCACCCAGAATACATTTGCGGATCATGGCGCTGGCAGACAGACCGCTGCTCTGGCAAAGCTGCATGAGCTGCCGATATTCCGCCTCGTTCAGCCATACGCCAGTGAAATGTGATCGACTGCGCAAAAAAATCCCTCCTGTCCAGTTGAAATACGTCTCACCATGAGACGCAATTCCGGCGCATCGTCATATAGAAATGCGTCTCACCGTGAGACGCAAAACGCGGGGGTCTTAGGGGTTCACCCCTAACAAGGGTCGTTTAACAAACGACATACTTGCTAAATCAGCACCGCAAGCGGTGCTGATTCCGTTACCGCTGCATGGTAACAGATTTTGTCCGTCGAGGGCGCTTATCCTGCTTTTCCATCCGATGCTCCAGCATCATGATCCGCGTCAGCTCCGCTTCGCTTTCCGGCACATAGCGGATGTCATGGATCCCATCCTCGTAGGGCAGTGTGCTGTTCATAAAGGCATGGTAGCTGTTTTCACAGAAATACTCATCCTTGTCCCGATACTGAATTTTTGCAACCGGCAGCGCGGATTGCATGACGCGCCGGACCTGCTTTGCATAGTCGATGGGAATGACCTTGCCTGCCAGTTTGCCATCCCGGATGCCCTCGACCACAATGCGGTACGCCAGAATCCCCTCCGGGCAGTCCGCGTAATGCGTCCAGATGCAGTTGGCGTTGGTATCATCCAGAAATGCTTCTCGTTCCAACACGCACCATGTTCCGTGCATACGGCTCATCCAGAGAAACGAGCGCCGCTCCATGTCCGTCTCCTGCGCGCTGTCCCAAAGCCGCTTCGCATCATAGTCAAAGTCTGCGGCGTATGCGTGGGTGTTCTTCTGGACGATTTCTGCAAGAAATTCCAGAATATCTGGTTGAAAATCATTCATGCTCTTGCTTCACCTCCATGTGTTTTTTCCTGCGGCTGGATTTCCTGCGGACATAAGGATGGACACCGCGCTTCGATGGCATCGATCAGACCGGCAGCGCAGGTGCGGATGGTATCAAGCGATGCTTTCAGCTCGTCCAGCTCCTTGCCCTTGCTCCATCCGGCCACATAGCCAAAGGAATATTCCGCGGTATCAATGCCGAAATGCTGACAGACAACGTAGGCAACGCTCTCGGCCTCGACCTCGCGCGTATGCTGATCTTTGGTCGGACGCTCGTTTTCCTTGCGCCGGTGAAGTGTGGCGTGGCTGATCTCATGGAGCATGGTCTTGACGGTCTGCTTCTGGCTCATGCCGGGGCGGACAAGAATTTCCTCCGTGACATGATTGAAGCAGCCCTTGGCTGCGCCGGGCGGCGCGGCATATAAAATGGGAACCGGCGAGACGCCTGTGATCGCGTCCGCCAGTTCCTCATAGTGGGAAATATCGCCGGAAAGCTCTGAAATGCCGATGCCGGGCAGTTCCTTTCCCTCGGTCTGTGAAATGTCAAAGACGGTGACGATGCGAAATCGCATGAGCTGCACCAACGTCCGCTCCCGAAGTGGCTTGCCGTTTGCATCTAAAAGCGGTTTTCCATTCGTGTCCAAACGGTCTTGTTCGATAAAGCGCCGATATGGACAGGGCGCGAGAATTTTTAGCCCATGCTCGCCAGCTTTGACCGTGCGTTCAAAGTTCTTCTTCCATGCCTGAAACCCGGCCACATGGGTTGCGGCCGGGTTCTGCATGAGGATGAGCAGGACATTTCCATAGCTGTATGAATGAAACTTGGACATGACAGCCAGATATTCTGCGTAGCGCCCACTGGTGAAAATCTCGCGCACTCCCTGTTCCAGCTTGTCGGTCAGCTCCTTGAGCTTTTCTTCCGGCGTTGTGCCGGTCAATGTAAAGTCCATCTCAGCGCTCCTGCGTGGGCGGGCGGCGCTGCTTTTCGGGTTTCAAATCTTTCTGTTTCGGCTCAACTTTCAGTGTAATCAGGTCATTGCCGCGCACGCCGAGCAGGATTTCTGCTTTGTGAAATTTCTTCTTGAACCGCTCGATCTGGTCAGGTGGGAGGGAGCAGAAGTCATCCTCCGTCAGCCCGCACACGAAAAACGGCCCAAAAACGCCGCCGTAGCCGCCCTCCACGCTGCGGTTGAAGTCCATCCCCAAGAGGATGCTTTCATCATTTGCAACAATGGCGACCATTTCCTCATACGGATAGATGGCGGTAATGAGACCGCCGACAAGCTCCTGCTTTGCTGCTAGGGTGTTCGGAATGGCCTTTTCATAGGGTTCATATCCGGGTTCGACCATAAGAACGGTCATCTGCTCTATGGCTTTTTGTTCTTCCATGCGCTTAACCCTCTGCCCATTCCAGCACGAACACGATGCTCAGCACATCCTGCTCTGTGACCGGCTGGGAAACGGCGGACACTACCGCATCATAAGAAATGGGCAGTCTGCCGTTTTCTGCGATCTGCCACGGCGCGGACAGGGTAAACGTTTCTGCACCGCCGTTGTTCTTCGTTTCCAAATCGTTGATTTTGAAACCGAGCAGCTTCGCGTCTACCTTTTCGTGCGCCATGTCTGTCGTATAGGGTACAAGCTGCCAGCCGTTTTTTGTGCTGATGCTGACAGAGGAAACGATCACCGCGCCGGTAGACGCATTGATGATTTCCGCACTGCCGGTGTGAACTTCGCCGTTTTCATCGACTGTGAGGGGTAGGACAACCGGCACGGTCACGGAAAAGACTTCGGTAATTTCCCAATGGGCATAGTAGGTGACATCCGAAGTGTCCGTGAAAACGTCATTCGCTGTGACCTGCGTGCCGCCGTCTGCTTCTGTGAACCAACCTAAGAACTCGGCGTTCTTGCGTGTCGGCTCTGCGGGCAGGACAAGTTTTTCGCCGTAGGTCTGCTCTGTGGTTTCGTTCTGCCCAGTTCCCAAATCCCACGTCACAGCGTACTTGTTCGCTTCAAACTGCGCGTAAAATGTCGTGCTGCTGGTGATCGTGACCGTACTGTAAAGACTGCCGCCACTCTTGGCCGTGAACCAGCCCTTGAACGTGTAGCCGGTCTTGACGGGAACGCTGCCTGGCGCGGTCGGTCTGCTGTTCGGCTTCACGGTTTCGGAAAAGCTGGCATTGCCGCCAATTGTGCCGCCGTTCGTGCCTGCGTCCCACTTGATTGTCAGGCTGACGGTCGCGCCGCAGTCGTCGCACTTTCCATCGCCGTTTGCGTCCACATGATCGGCGTACTCCGTTGTGCTGTCGCCGCAGGCGGAGCAGGTCTTGGTACGTTTATGCTGCGCGTCATCTGCTTTCGACCACGAACCATACGAATAGGTGTGATTTGCGTAATCGTATGTACTCGCGCCGCAACCGGAACAGGTCTTTGTACGGCGGTGCTGGGTGTCGGAATACTTACTCCACGAACCGGTGGAATAGCTATGATTGCCGTAATCCGTAGTGCTGTATCCGCAGGTGCGGCACGTTGCCGTTCGGCTGTGTTGTGAAGAAGAATAGTTGCTCCAGCTTCCGTAGCTCATGCTGTGACTGGCGTATTCATAATCCGAATCGCCGCAATTCCGGCAATAGGCTTCGCGCCGGTGCTGGGTGGAAGAATGCTGCTCCCAGCTCCCATATCTATAGCTGTGGCCGGTTGCGTAGATGGTTTCGCGCTTGGTCTGACCGCAGGCGCAGCTATATTCCCGATAGCCGTTTCGCGTGCAGGTGGCATCATTTTCATATTCCAGAACCCATGTGTGACTGCCGCAGTCCGGGCAGGTCCACGAACCATACGAACCAGAACCATGGTCTTTATACACATAAGTGCCAAGATTTTTTGTGTAATGGCAGAGGTAGCACTCATAGTACTCGGCATGGCCGCGCGAGGTATGGGTCTGCGATACATACGTTCCTTGCAGTGAGTATTTCCCGCAGCTTGGGCAGTTGCCAACAATGCCGGTAGAAGCGGTCAGCGAAATGCCGGGGGCTTTCTGGATGCCGGACACGGATGCGGTATTGACTGCCGCGTTTGCAGTGTCCGCATTGGGATACACGCCGTACAAATCGTAAAAATACCGGCTGCTTCGATTGCTTGCCGCCCAATCATAGGTGTAGAACGGCACGGTCGATTCCGGGTAGCCGATGATGTAGGCGATATAGAGGGTATCGCCGCTGTCGTTTTCCCGCCAGAAAGCGTCCTCACCAATGCTTTTCAGAACGGTCTCGCCGTAATACATCGTGATCGTACTCAGCTTGGAGCAGCCATAAAATGCGTGTCTGCCAATGACCGGCGCAAGGGGCAGCTCAGCGGTGGTCAGGCTTGTGCAGCCCTCGAACCAGTACGCAAGGTCTGAAATTGTCAGCGTTTCCACATCCTCGAACCAGACTTCGGTGATTTCCTCGCGGACAGCCGCCCACGGCTGATCGTCTGCGCTCGTAAATACTGGCGCTTCGCCGCTGCCGGAGATGGTCAGCCAGCCTTTGGAATCCAGCGACCACTTGATGCTGCTGCCCGGAATTGTGCCGTTGGTCACAGCTTCAGCGGACTGCACAGCGATTTCTTCATCCGGTGCGCTTTCATAGACTGTGTGTTCATGGTGGTCATGTTCTTCCGCTGCAAACGCCGAAATGCTCAGCGAAAACATCATACAGAGGGCAAGCACAAATGCGGTGAATTTCTTGAAATTCTTCATCATGCAGCCTCCTTTTCACTCACAGCGGCAATGGTGAACACAATTGTTGCCGCATTGACGTTCGTAACAGCCTCGGACGCAGAAACTTTCGCTTTATAGCGGATGGCGAGATTTTTCTCAGCCGGAATTGCCGGAAATGCGCCGTCCACAAGCGTCAGTGCGCCCGCGCCCTTGGTGGGGCAGCCGTTGATGCTGAGTGCAATGCTGTTTTTGCCGGCGCTGAAATCATCGTAGCTGCCGATCTCAAACGTTCCCGCCTGCACGTCAACTTTTGTGACCTTGATCGCGCCGGTCTTGCCGGTGTTCGTAATGGCCGCGTTGTTGGCGCAAACCACATAGCCGTCTACGAGCGAAACTGGCAGCGCGGCGGGTACGGTACACGAAATCGGACTGACGGTGTTGACTACCGTGAGCGTCACCGGCACGCGCGCCTCGGTCGTTTCCGCTGCCGATGCAGGCACAGGAAACGCAAAAATGAGCGCCAGCGCCAGAAGCAGCGCCGCCGCTTTCTGATAGGTTTTCATCGCGTTACTGCACCTCCTTTGGCCAGAGGTAGGCGGTGTGGAGCGTCAACTCCGTGTTCAGCGTGCCGATCTGCTTGCCGTCACGATACGCCGTGACGGTCACGGTGCAATCCACGTTCCCGAACTCCGGCGCGTCCAGCAGCGTCAGCGCCGAAATGCTCTTGCCCGCAGCCAGCTCAAAGGCGTCGGCAATCAGTGCATTGTCCTTGTTGCGGCGAATCTCGATTTTGTAGGTATCGCTCTTGCTATTGTTCGTGAACTCAGCCTTCACGTCGGTTGCCCCGACAATAGCATACAGATGAGCCGGAGCAACAACAGAAAGCTGACTTCCTGCGACGATAGCGTTGAGTTGCTTTTGGGCTTCGCGCAGTCCGCTGACATCGTAAAAGATGATCTCAGTCTCTTTGTTCTGCTTTGCGCGCTCGGTGATTCTGGTTTTGATCGTGTCAATGACCGCAAGCGTGGAATCCCGGTCGTAAATGACCTTCACGGCATCGTCCACTCTCGCCACAACCACTTCCGGCATTTGTGTCCCATTATTGCAATACACGGCCTTTGTACCGCCGCCCCAGACGAGCAGCCTGCCGGTCACGGTCACGTTGTCGAGCGTAACCTTTCCGTCAGCCGCGCCGCAGCCGATGATGAGGTCGCCCTTGATCGTCATGTCCTTGAGCGTCACATCCGTGCAGCGAACGAGCAGGTTTCCATCATGGTCTTTGACGTATTCTCCCTTGACGTTGATATAGTTCTTGATGATGTTTGCGAAAATCTGCGCGAACTCGGCGCGGGTGATGTTGTCCTGCGGCGCAAGAATTTTTCCTCTGCCGTGAATATAATCCGCACCAACCATCGCCCGGACGTAGGGCAGCGCCCAGTTGGAAATCTCGCTGCGGTCGGTGAACGCGGACAAATCCGTTTTGGAATACGAATCGTAGTCCAGTTCCAGCGCACGGGCAACAACCGTCATGGCTTCCTGCCGCGAAATCGGCGCGTCCGGGGCCATTGTTGAGCTGCTGCGCCCGTTATAAGTACCCATCTGGACGGCGAGCCCCACGTCTTTGTAATACCACTTGGATTTTGCAACGTCCTTATACTGCGAAATGTCCGCCTGCTTGTAGCAGCCAAACGAGCGGTTGATGATTGCGGCCATCTCCGCGCGCGTCATGTCGCCGTTTGGATCGATGATTGTGCTGGATTTTCCGTAAAGCAAACCATTGTCCACGGCGGCGCTGACCGCTTCTGCATACCATGCAGTACGGTCATAGTCCTTGAAATCTGTAGCCTTGCGAGTGGTTGCGCTTGCCGCCGACGCGGAAACTGCCAGCGATAAGCAGGATACCGCCGCGAGGAATAATGCGAGGATTCGTTTTTTCTTCACTTGAATACCTCCTTGAATCAGGTAAGGGGAACGCTTTTGGCGTTCCCCTTTGCAATAGTGAATAGATTAAACCGCGTCCCACGCGATAACAAAGAGCACGGACGCAATCGACGTGTTGGTAACTGCTTCCGAAACCGGTGTGACAATGGCGTCATACACGATGCCAATGCTGTTTGCGGAGGTGTCACCCACACCGGACATGAAGCAGCCCTCGACTGCGGAATCCAGAAGCGTCTGCTTGCTGGCGTTCTTGCTGTCAGTCAGCTTCTTTTCGCCGTTGCCGAGCGCGAGGGAGAAACCAAACTTGTTGGAATTTACTTTCTCGTGTGCGAGGGTGGCCTTGTCACCGAACGCAGCCAGCGACCAGCCCTGTGCTGCCTCGATGGAAACGCTGTTGACCTTGACCGCGCCGAAGCTGTTGTTGACGATCTTCGCGTCGGTAGCGGTGGAAACCGTGCCATCCGTGCCAACGGCGATGGGCAGGACGGTGGGGACGGTCACGGACATCTTGGTGGCAGCCGGATCGCCGCCGATGCTGCCGTCCGCAGTAGAGGACAGGGTAACAGACGAAGTGCCAGTGCCGCCAGAAGCGTCCACGGTGTTGGCAGCGGAAGCGGAAATGGCGAGAGAAGCCAGCATACAAATTGCGAGAACGAGGGAAATGATCTTCTTGGTGTTTTTCATGGTAAATCTCCTTTTTACTGTTAATTTTTAATGGTAATGTTGATGATTGCCCCGGCCGTGCCGATGATTTCGCCGGTTTCGGGGTCTAAGTTGTGGAAATACGCGGTACATTCGTATGTACCGGCAGGGAGCGCAGTATCGAGCTTTGCGCGCTCGATCTTCGAGCCAACCGGAATTGCGTTGCTCTCGTAGATCTGGTCGCCTGTGTCATTGCGGACGATCTGGACTTTCTGCGGATAGTTGTTGATGGACTCATTTACAATCATGAGATTTCCGTCCGCAGTGCCATCTTCAAAATACGGCGCGGTGTTCATGGAAATGTTGATCATGCCCTCCGCTACCTTTTCATTGAGTTTTTCAGCAATTTCCTCCGGCGAAAGATTATCCCATCCGCCCTCGATGGCAGCGGAATCGTAGACAATGCCCGCCTTGGCGCGTGCTTCTTCCTTGCTTATGGGTGCGCTGCGGAGCGTGATGATGATAAAAATGATCGCGCCGATGGCAACGGCGGCGAGAACGCCAGCGCCGATCCACACGGCGGTGCGCGAGTTGGATTTGTGCTTGGGGTGATAATTCATAAGAAATCCTCCAAAAAATGAAATTTGTCAGGGCGGCACCACCAGACGGCGCAACAGCTTTTGATGGTACATATCAGCGGGTGGGGCCGGATTTGACCGGATGCAGAATTTCGGTTTTCTGCTTCATGCGAAGCTCCCGCTGCCGCCGTTCCTCCAGTGCAGAATAGATGCTTTCGATGATTGCCAGCGGCGGCATGGATGTGTCAGGGAAATACTTCCGCAGCCGGTCGCCGCCCAGCGTGACCTTGGTTGCGTACATATTGTCGCGCTGCGAGTTGAACTCAATCGGTTCTTCCTCCGAAGCCTTGGTTTCCTGCGGAGCGTCAGCTTCGGGCGGCGCAGCAGCGGGAACGTTCTGCGCCGGTGCGTCATTCGGCTTTTTCGTTGCCTGCATGGCAGGCGGCTGTGGGGTGTGTTCCTGCTTTGGCGGCTCTGGCTGTGTGATCGGCTCCGGCGAGACGGGCGGCGCATTGACCGCCGGCGCGGGTGCTGGCACACTGGGCGTTACCGTTGGAGTGGCCGGAAGTGGCGGAGCGGTCTGCACTGGCGCAGGCTTCGGCTGCTCCGGCGGCTTGACCGGCTGGAGGTCCTTATCCTCCAAAATCCGCCGCATCGTCATGTCATCCAGCTTGCCTTCCTTTTCTGCCGCGCGAAGCCGCTGTACCCGTTTGACATTCGGCTTATATCCGATGCCGGACAGGTGGATGACCTCATCCTGATTGTGCGGTTTCAAAAAGGAAATCTCTGACGCAACGGACAAATCAATGGAATTGTCATCCACCGCCTCGCAGACATCCTTGGTTGCTTCGGACAGGCGCAGAATACGGTTCAGCTTGCTGACACTGATTCCCATTTCCTTTGCAAGCACCGCATCGCTGTTCAGCTCCTCCGCACCCGGCACACCGCGCTTTTTTCGTCCCGCTTTTCGCTTCATGGCGGTCATTTTATTACGCAGCGTCCGGGAAAGGTCGAATGTTGAGATGTGCGGCCGATGCAGGTTGCTGTCCGCAACGAGGATCATGGCATCGTTGTCATCGATTTTCTGAATGATTGCCGGAACCGGATAATTCAGCTCGCGGGCGATCATGTGCCGCCGCTGGCCGGAGAGGATTTCCAGACCGCCCTTGGCGTTGATTCTGGTCAGCACTGGATCCTTCACGCCGTTCAGCTCGATGGATTTTTTCAGCTCCTTGTAATCATCGCTGTTGACATCGACCGAAACGGTGTTGAACTCAGACTTTTCCAGATATGCCGGATGGAGTGTAATGAAGTACGATTCGCCCTCTTTGGGAACAGGCAGCGCTTTCTTTGCCTTTTCATCCGGCGGCAGCAGCCGATCTTCAAAAATCTTTGTGATTTTCGTGCCGGTCGGACCAAGTGCGGCGGGGCCGGTCATGGCAGCAGGCATCGGCTTTGCTGCGGCTGGCGTTTCCGGCGACTTCTCCGGGACAGGTGGTTTTTTACTGTCGGTATCCGGCTTTGTGTCGGCGGGCTTGTCTGGCTGCTTGGGCGGGGTGTCCTGCTTCTTCGGCGCTGCATCCGCTTTTTCGGCGGACGCGGCAGGCGGGGTATTTTCCACCGGTTTTTTAATATCTGGCGCTGGCGCAGTTTTTTCTTCGGCAGCCTTTTCAGGCGATTTCGGCGGCGTATCCGGCTTCTTGCCGTCTATACCTGCCTTTTCCGAAGATACCGCTTTCTGCGCTTCTTCCGCCTTTTGTGCAGCTTCTACGGTTTTCGTTTTTTCCTCTGTCTTTTTCTGCTCCGGTGCAGGCACCGGTTTTACTTCTGCGGCCTGCTCCGGCGCTTTGGCTGGTTCCTCACGCTTTTTGCCGATCTCGCTTTCAGACAGCAGCCGACCGGGCGGCGTGCCGATGCCCTTATCCCGAAAACGGAACTCCTTTGCTTCTTTTTCCGTCATGTCATAGACAAAAGCGGGAATTTCTGCTTTCTTTGTCAGTTCGCTTGCCTTGCGGCGGCGGTTGCCGGAGACGATCTGAAACTCGCCGTCCTCGCGCTGGCGCAGGATGACCGGTTCTTGGATGCCCTTGAGAACGATGCTGCTTGTCAGCGCCTCCAGACTTTTCGGACTCGGCGGCGCAAAGACGCTGCCGGGCAGGTCATGGATTTTAGACAGCGGAATGTTGACCGGCTTGCGCTCCGGCATCGTGGGATCGCGTGCTTTTTCTTCTGCCATGTGTTACCTCCAAAAATATATGTCAAAAAATACGTCTCACCGTGAGACCTATTTCCTGCCGAAATCATGCCGCACCTGTGCGGAATAGAAAAAGCCCATCGTCGTCGGCGCATTGTATAACGCGGTCAGAAGATAGGCTTTGATGTTATTGATTTGTGTTGTGGTTGTCCGCAGGCTGTCCAGCACATATCCAACGTGCATTTGGGTCAACTGCCGAAACCGCTCCTTGATGATCTCGATGGGAATTTGCTCTTTTCCAAGACGGATAGCATCGGCGGTGCTGCTTTGTATTTCTACGATCAACTCCACCAGCGCGTCCACGTCCTCGGCGGCGTACTGCGTACAGAGTGCGTCATATTCGATTTGATTTCTGACGCTCTCTTTCAAGCTCCATCGCTCGATCAATCGCCCTCCATTTCCCGGCGGCTTCGCTGGAGAGATAGATGGATCAGGATAGCTGAGATCAGGATAATTATTATCTAAATAACTTACTTCCTCTTTCGGGAAGTCTTGACTTCCCAAAATGGGAAGTCTGGAAGTTTGATTTTGGGAAGTCTGCATTTCCGATTCCGGGAAGTCTGGAATGGGCGCAGGGGAGGGCGTTTCCGGAACGTCCGTTGTGGTAAATTTCTTGACGTAGATTTTCGCCGGCCGGCCCTGTCCCTGCTTGACGCGCTCGATCAGCGCAAAGCCACACTTTCCGCTGTCCAGTTCCGCCAGCAGCCGAACGGCCTTGTTGTGTCCGCACATCAGGTCTGCCTGAATTTCGTCCAGCGTGTAATAGATATAAACGCGCCCAAGCTCGTCATACCAGCCGTGTTTGGCAGACAAGCCCATCCGGTCGAGCATCAGCCCATAAAGCAGCTTCGCTTCGGTGGAGAGCGTCTTGAATTTCTTGCTCCGCACCAGCAGCCGCGGGATGCGGAAGTAGCTGAACTGCTCGGATTCCTCTCCGTAAAAATAGGAGAAATTGACTTGCGTTTGCAGAAAAATCACCTCGATATGCAGATTTTTGGAACACGAACCGCTGCGAGAAAAACTAACAAATGCTTGAAAATTCGTCTGCCGTATAGTAAAGTAAGTAAGCACACTATTTGCCCCGGGTTGGTATGTATTTCACTTGCCAGCCATTTGCGTTACATCCCCAAACGCACCTTGGAAATACAAAAGACACTCTCTCACGCTGACAGGCAGCGGAAAAAGTGTCTTGTATGAAAAAGGACATACACATTGATTTCCTGTGATTTTTGATATTTTTACAATAAAAATACCCTGCTTGGGTGCATAGTTATGAACTGTTCGGGAGAGCGTTCGGTTCGCATCCGAGAGGTCGAGAGTTCGAGTCTCTTCAGGTCCACCATAAGAGAGTTATACGAACGCAATACGGCGACGGAGAAATCCGCATCACCGCATTTGGGTTCGTATTTCTTTGTCCGTTGCCATGCAGCAAAAAAGAGGCAGACGTTTGATGCGTCTGCCTCTTTTTATAACGAAGTTCGTTATAATCTACCATCTTCCTGCAAAATGAGAAAATACTTGTTATATTTTCTCGTAAAGGAGCATGGCTATGATTAGGATTTTACTGTCCACGCGCCTCGGCGAAAGGCGCTGGACGCAGGCTGATCTCGCTCGGGCAACCGGAATACGTCCGTCTACCATCAACGACTACTACCACGAATTCGCCGAGCGTGTCAACCTTGAGCATCTGGATTTGATATGCGAAGCACTGGACTGTGATCTCGAAGATCTGATTATCCGCATACCGAATAGTGAGCCGCGGGTACGGACACGGACCGGCTTTGAATTACATACCAAACGCTGACTTGCTCCCCAAAGCCCGGACGCTTACCATGCGTCCGGGCTTTCTCCTTTTGCGGGAATCGTATAGACCTCTATGGCGTTCCTCCCTAAATTTCTGTTCCGTCTGGCAAAATGAAGCTGATCTTCACGCTGCATCCCAGGGCGCTTGCCAGCGACTCAATATCCTTTTCCGTGAAGTTGCCGCGAGTCATCTTATTCGACAGGTTCTGGCGCGTCTGCCCGGACGCTTCGGCTAATTCGCCCATCGTCATATTTTGCCGTTTCATAATTAGGCGCAGCTTCTCTGCAACTGAAATATCCATACTATCGCCTCCTGTCATCACTATACACGATTCTGTGTCGATTGTCAAAAACTTTTTTGCAAATTTCACGATAAAATGTAAATTATATATTGACAAATGACACGAATTAGTGTAATATAAGCATGTAAGGCAAAGCCGAACAGCTTTTTGAAAGGAGCGAGGTGAATGAACGACGTGAACGTCACCGAGGCGCTGCTGAAAGCGATCCTCGAACTCATCGAGAAGTGCGAAACGCTCGAAGAACTCCGCGAAAGCGTCAAGCGCATCATGGATGAGTAAATAAAAAGAGTAGCGGCCCCTTCCACAGACCCGCTACTCAAACACCCCAAAAGGTGAGCCGGGAGCCTTACCCCGGCCACCTTGATTATAACCGAGTAAGGCAAAAATATCAAGGAGGAACACAAAATGATGATTTCTGAGTTTATCGAGCGCACCGGCTTCGAGCCGACCGCCAGCGAGTATGCGAAGATTGAAAAAGCCTACTACGACTTCAATGGCAACAAAGACGAATTCTGCAAGGCGTTCGTGAAGAACGGCGGCGAAAAGAAAATCTACAAGGCAAGAGCCGAAGAAATTGCACAGCTCAAGAGCCAGTTGGTCGAGATGGAAAAGCAGCATAAGACCGAGATGGAAGCTCGCGAGAAGCAGATCAACGACCTGACTGCCGAGTTGGATCGTGAGCTTGAGTGGAAGCCCAGCACCGGCACCGGAACGAACATGAGCCAGAGCGACTACGACCACCTTGCCAACTGTGGCAAGCTGATGACCGACGAAGAAGCCAAGACATTCATCGCTGACGAGTGCGGCTTTGCTCCCGAAAAGATTCACATTCTGCACGAGGTTCACACCTACGAGGTCAACAAGCACCGCCGCCTCCGCAAGTCCGGAACCTTCGACCGCACGCCTGTGTACGAATCCACTGACTGGAACTATGTTCGCTTCGACTGTGCCTGCTTCATGTACGAGCTGGTCAACGGCGAGCTCCGCTTCTACTGCTGCTAAATCACAGCCCGCCCCGGAGGTTACGAGGGCGCAGGAAAGAACCATGGATATCAAAACTGCGTTACAAACTGCACTTATCAGTACCGGACGCATCGCCCCAAAAGACAGAATTGAAATCATCGAGAAATGCAGCGATGAGAGCGATTATGTGAGAGTAGGTCTTTACGCCTTCCACGGCCGCAAGCAAAAGCCCTTTGTCTACTGGAATATCTGCGTCGATATAGCGCGTGAGCTCATTCACTGGGATACCTCGACGTTTTACTATCTTTGAACAGTGCCCGCCCCGGAGGTCACGAGGGCTGAAAGGATTATCATGAAAAAGCTGATTTATTCCACGTCCCGCGAAGGTTACGGCATTGACCAGATTCACAGAACAATGACTGCTGGCGAGTTGATCAACTTCCTCGCCCAGTACGATGAAGATACGCCAATCTATCTGAGCTTCGACAACGGCTACACCTACGGCGGCATTGTTGAAGGTCGCTTTGAAGAAAACTATGGGGAGGATAACGACGATGAATAAGGTCCGCCGTAAAAATTTGCAGGCCATCATCGACCGGTTGGAGGAGCTGAAAGGCAGTCTCGAAGATCTTCAGGCCGAGGAAGAAGAATACCGAGACAACATCCCGGAGAATATGCAGGAAAGCGAACGCTACGAAAAAGCCGACGAAGCCTGTGACAATCTTTCCAGTGCTGTGGACAGTTTGGAAGAAGCTATCAGCAGCATCGAAGCTGCTATCGAGTGAAAGGAGAAAGCCTTATGACGATCAAAACGTTGGAATACATTCACGCGCTCTTGATTGAGGATGAGCGTAAGCGCAAAGAAGTCTACGAGAACTCCAGGCGGCTTCAACGCGAATACGAAGAAAACGGTGCAGATGAGGAACTGATAAATCGGCAGGACGAAGATGCGGGCAAATTTATGCGCGAACACTTTGCCGCGCTGAATGCGCTGGAAGACTTTGAGGGGCAAGAGTGGTAAGGAGGCTCAGAGCATGGGACTGATGATCGATAAGCCGGCAAAGACATTGATCGAACGCTTTGCCCAAAAGCAGCCGGGTGGACACTTCGCGTGTCCCCGCTGCGGGAAGATGACGATGGACGCAGAGAGCGTCACACACAACGCCCTCAGCCGCCGCATTGGCTGTTACATCTGCGACACCTGCGGAACGGTTGAAGCTCTCGAAGATTTTGCGCATAAGCAGAATTCGCTCAACGTGTGGGCAATCACAAAAGAACCGGAGTTGTGGCGTATGCTGAGCTGGAATAGCGACGGCATCGAGATCGCCGGTCACGAGGGAACGTGGTATGTCATTGACGAGGGCGATTTTCAGATTACCCCGGACGTGGACGGCAAACCGGAAACGCTCACCGCGCACCTGTTCCTGCTTGAAAGTGAGCTTTACGGCGAGGATGCTGCAGGTCTCATCGTGAACGATGAAAAGCAGATCGTCATGGAGGACGCCTGGAACGGCTTCGACGATCTGGAAGACGCCGGGTGGGCGAAAGCGCGGAAGATCGAATGCCCTGTCTGCAGGGGTGAGTTTCTGCGAGAGGACATGACTTTTACACGAGACTGCCACGGCATTACTTACCGGTTGGTCTGCTTCGATTGCTACGACAAGGTTATGGGAAAAGGCTACGACGGAGCATATTACACCGAAGCGGACGAATGTATTGAGGAGGATTATTGAGCATGAGCAGAGACTGGACACCCGAGGAGCTGGCAGCAGCCAGCTCCGTAATGAAAGCAGCAGGAAACATGAGCTACGAAGAGTTTCGTGCCGCACCGAAGCTGACGCTTCGCTTATTGGGACGTGATAGCTGGGATCGTCCCGTGTATGAGTGCGACGGAAGACTGTATGTTGACGTCGATCCGCGCAAGAGCCGACCGGCCGACATCTGCACGAAGCAGGGCAACGCTTTTGATGGCGAACCGTGTGACCCAATCCCAGAGAATACTATCATTGAGTTTGTTCCGGAGCGTGACACATGGCCGTTCTGAGCCATTGAAGAATAGGAGGCATCAAAAAAGTGGACAATCAAGAATCTGCTCCTAGCGGCAAAGATAGGTTTGTAACCAGAAAAGCAGTCGGGGAACGAATCACCTTTCTCCGCGAAGCTCGCGGTCTATCTCAAAAAGCTCTGTCCGACGAGCTTGCAAAGCTCGGCTTGGTCGTTCGCCGGGAGACTATCACACAATGGGAAAACGGTACACGCGATCTGAAAACAGAGTACCTTGCAAGGCTGTCTGAGTTTTTCGGTGTATCATCTGACTGGCTGCTCGGATTAACGGGCGCACCAGAAAGAACTCCTGCTGCTGCGGATGAGCTGGGGCTGTCATACAAAGCGGTCGATGCCTTGCGAAGTTTATCGCAAGAAGAAATAGCCTGTATCGACCGCATGATCTGCTCACGAAGCTATTTCCTCGCCGACAGGATCAGCGCGGTAATTGCCGAGTGGAACACAAAGAAGCGCGTTCGCGTGCGTAAGAAACGTTAGTTGCCGCCGAAGCCCATCTGTCGCGTCGCTGCTGGACTTGCAAGTTTAGGCAGCGCAAAGCGACGAGAGAATCAATGGGCAGATATAAAAACGGCGTAGCGAGCCGCCAGAGCCGCGCAAAAAAGAAAACCCCTCACATGACACTTCTGCCATGCGAGGGGTTTGTTCATGTGTTCAGATAAAGGCGCTGTCCACGTTGTCCGATGCGTCCTGCTCCTGAAAGCCGTTTGCCTTGGCGGCTTCAAACGTGATGCCGCCACGCTTGTGGTCGGACTTGACCAGCTCAAAATAGCACTTGCCACCCGTGATGATAATAACCTGCGCCAGACTGAGCGCGGCTGTCAACCAAGCGGCAGAAGCCATATAGTTGGACTTGATGCACAGGCGCATCAGGTAAATACATTCCTGCGTGATAAGCAAGCCAGACCCGACCAGCAGGAAGCAGACGAGTTTGCTCGTGTCCAGCTTCTTTCTCCTGCGCTTTTTCTGAGCCATCAGATCATGCCGAGCTTCTGCGCGAAGCGGTAAAGAACCGTGACGAGCTGCTCGCGCGTCATCATGTCCTGCCACATGAAGTTCGCGGAGCCGTCGGGCAGCGGTGCGCCGCCCTGCACGATGCCGTTGTTGACGGCCCACTGGCGAGCAGCTTCGCTCCAATCGCTGCAGTCATTGTCCTGAAGATCTTTCCGCATTTCGCGGAAAAGCTCTGTGAAGGTTGCTTTGTCCATATCGTCGTCCTCCTTTTCTCCGTTTTCCAACACCATGACCGTATGCCCGGACGATACCAGAATATCGCCCCGGCGCAGGTAGGCGTCAGATGTCAGGTACTTCCGGTCAGTCAGCAATTCAAATTCTCCCGTAGCAGGGAAGCAGCGCATCATGCAGTAGGTCGTGCAGGAATTGCCCTGCTTGCGGTAGGTTTCTTTCAGGGCGTCGACGCCAGCGGAAATTGCGCAGAGCATCATAAACGCGCTGCAGTCCGTTTCTACGGGCTTTGCGATCTTGCTCAGAATGAAGTCTACCGCTTCCGCAGCGACGTAGGCTGTGTTGCGACCGTCCTGATCGTACCCGATGTTCTTGTTGCCGACACCAGCTTCGCACGCCCGCGCGGCTAGCTCGGCTTTCCTGCAGTCCTTGAACCGGAGAACGCCGAGCCAGCTTCCAGAGTACCAATACGCGAAGTTTAATTCGCGACCGGTCTGATTGCCGGGTTTCTGCCCATGCGCGCCGGTTTCGCCGAGCGACGCCTGCCCGATGCGTACGCTCATGTTTCGTCGCCCCCGGAGGTCGAAAGCTCACCGACAGCCAAAACGCCGCTTTTCAATTCATAAACGGCGGACTCGATCATAGCGTCCAGTTTGGCTTCGTCAACCGTAATGCCGCGCTGCTTGAGCCATTCCAAGACATACGCTTTCTTCTCAGGACCGCGACCGGAGCCGTTGTAAATCTGCTCTGCGGCAGATACGGCAATCTTCACCCATGCGTTGATTTCTGCCTGCTGCTGGGCTGTGGTCTTGCTCTTGATGTACGGAATGACAATGACGGTAATGACTGCTGCGATCAGCGCAAATACCGCCTGAATGATGGTGGTAATGTTGTATTCCATGAATCGTGTTCCTCCTTAGTCATACAGGGCGTGAATGCCCTGCTTTGTCAAAAAATCCTTCTGCTTATGCTTGATGTTGGCTGCGTAGTTCAGAGCATCGTGCATATCGCCGTTGCAGTTCGCGTCTGGAATGCGCTGTACCGCCTTGGCGGTTGCTTCGCCGAGCGCGATTGCTGCGCCTGTACTCTGCACCATGAGCAGAAAGAAGTCTTTCTGCGCTTCCTCCTGCTCTTCGGCGCGCTTATCACGCGCCGCAATTTTCCGTTCCAGTTTCCAGACGATAAGGCCCATGATGGCGGACGGAATCCCCATAGCCGCGACAAACGCGATCAGAAACTCACCAGCGTTGATTGTCATAATCACTTTCACCTCTACTTGCAAAATGCAGGAGAGGCAGACCGTGCCGCCCCTCCTGCTGCGTGTCAGATCTCTACTTCGAGATCCTTCAGGATTTCCTCGACCTGCGGCTTGATAAGAGCCGGCACCTGATCGAGCGTCTTCTTGCCCTTGATAATCAATGTAGCGTAAACGACTGCCATGGTCTGCACCTCCTTCCCAAGCAAAATGGTCAAAAGAAAAAGTCGAAGGCGCTTCATACGCCCTCGACCTCATCTTCTTCAAGGATACGCCGGACTTCCTCGCGCAGTCGTTCCGGCACATCATCAAGTGTTTTCAGCCCCTTTCGGATCAGCTCGGCATACACTTTCGCCATATCCATCAACCTCCGATCACAAGCTCATAGACGTCACAGAGCGCAAGCTGCGCCTGCGTGATCTGTGCGGACAGTCCTTCATTGTTGCTTTGCAGGTCGCTTACCTGCTGTTTCAGCTTCGGAATGGTCTCCTTTTCGGCTTCGGCCAGCTTCGCCTGCGCGAAATAGCCGTCGAAGCTGCCGAGAATATCATCATAGATCCCGTCATAGAATGGCAGTTCCAGATAATACTCATCGTACTCGAAGCCGGAGATCGTCAACTCGCCCTGCGTTTCCGAGAACGGAGCTACGTTCTCATAGAACCGCACAAGGCAGTAGCCGGGCTTGTCAGGCTGCTCCTCCAGCGAGAACGCATTTGCCGGCGCATTGTCGCCTCTTACTTTCATTTCGCACAACCTCCTTCAAGATTCGTACCCCGATAGGGTCAACATACTTTTTCCGCGCCATAACAGAATCACAGTGCTTGAGCTGACCGATTCTGCTCAGCAGACCGGCAGCGGACGAATAAGAGATCCGCTGATGCCGCTCGATCCGCTTGCGGACTCTACGGCATTGCCGTGTGAAGCGCAGGAAATTCTTACGCCGCATGGTGGTGTGGTCGCGGTAGAACCGATACCCGACAAAGTCCAGCGCCCGCGCCCGCAAGGGAAACACCTGCCAGTTTCCTTTCATCTGCAGGCGCAGCCGCTTTTGCAGATACTCGGCAACCGCTTTACGCGCGCGGTGCAGCTTTTTCTTGTTCGGGCCGAACAGAACGATGTCATCCATGTACCTTGCGCTGTACTTCACGCCGTCGAGCGTCAAGATGTATCGGTCGAGCGATTCAAGGTAGAAGTTCGCAAGCCATTGGCAGATGAAAAAGCCGATGGCAAGCCCCTGTTCGCAGGTCTGAAGAATATCCCATGTCAGCTTCAGGTATTTCTTGTCCTTGATCTTGTGTGCCAGCATCCAGATCAGCTTCCGGCGGTCGACAGAGTGGTAGAAATGGTGAACATCCATTTTGCAGACGTACCGGCTTCCTTTTTTGCCGTGGTGAATGACACGCTTGCAGCGCCGAAGCGCGTGCTTTCCGCCGCGTCCCGGTACTGATGCGCAGCACCAGTAATTCATCCCGCGCAGGAAGACCGGCGCCGCCGCCAAGACCATCAACGTGTGGACAATGCCGTCGGGGAAGAACGGAACGTATTCGATCTCTCTCCACTTTCGGCTGCTGTTGTCGAAGATCTTGCGCTTCTTCGGCTGGGCTGGGGCGAAAGTCTGCGTCTGCAGAAGATCATAGACGCGGTCCGTGTAGCCGTCCACGTCGGCCAGCACCCGTCTTACGTCGCGCCGATCGTGTTTGTCTTTCGCGCCAAACACAATGGCTTCACGGATGTGTTCTTTGTCACACATCCATTCATACAGGAATCCTTTTCTTTTTGGCATTTGCCTCGCTCCTTGTTTGCCATCGGGGTCTTTCCAGATACCTTTCGGCCGTACTAAAGCCCGTCCTGTAGCGGCAATATTTTCACCAAGCGGTGTGGGAGAGCCTGCGCAAAGAAATGGAGCATACAAACAAGTAGGCGCGCGCCGATGTTCGAGTTCGCGTTGGACGAATTGTAGTTGCCATTGAAAAAGAACAGGCCGCAGTTCGCAGCATCATTCCTGTAGTAGCCGCCGACGCAGAGAACACACCAGCCAGAATTCGAGTTCACGTGAAGCCCAAAACACCGCACAAGCTGCGCAGACAATCCCGTCGAGAATTATACTGTCTATGCGCTGGGAAGGTCTGAAAACGGGAGAAAATAACGAAATGCGTTATTTTGAAAAAATATACGCGCCGCGCTTCGCGCGGATATATAGGTAATGGCGCTGCCGCGCCAGAGCGTAAGACGTGCCGCTCTGAAAACGGAAGCCCACGGGGGCTGCGGCCCCCGGTCCCCCATTAGGGGACGTAAAGGAGGCGCGCGCCGATGTTCGAGATCGCGAAGGACGAATAGTAGTCGCCACTGAAAAAGAACAGGCCGCAGCCCGCAGCATCAGCCCCGTAGTAGCCGCCGACGCAGAGAACACACCAGCCAGAATACGAGTTCACGTAGTCTGGCACGTAGGTCGTGCCGCTGCCACCGGTTCCCGTCGGAATAAATGCCCATGGGAGGGCCGTGCAGTTTCCGAGCGTTTTGATATTGCCGCTGCTCGGCAGGCTGAGCCCAGCTGCCGTGTAGTTGGTGGACGTATCGTCTGCGTACTTTGACGGATCGGTGCAGATATAAGCCGCGCGGTTGTTGAAGTTGATGCCGTCAATCCAGTCATAGACATTGCCCCACGGGTTTTCAATGCCGCGATACTGTACGCCGCCATAGCCTGTCCTGGCGGAAGCGACCGTGCCGGTGTGGTAGGTCATGCTGTCCGTCGTACCCGTCTTCTGCAGCGAGGAATTGCCGACAATACCGTTGCCGATTTTGCTCTGGCTATCCCAGTTTGCATACTCGACGAGATAGAGCAGCCAGACCGCGCACCACGACGCATAATCGTACTGCTGCCACTTGCTGCCCTTGTTCCGGGAGTTTGTGCGGGCTGTGGCGCGTGTGATGTTCGTCAACGGATTCGCGCCAGACTTAGAGTAGTAGCTGGCAATCGTGTTGTAGCGACCAACATAGCGGCCAGAACCGGGGTGCTTGGAAAAGCCGGTGAACGGCGCGTTTGCAACGTAGTAATAGATCTTGCTCTGGCTGCTGTTATAGACGATCTTGTAGTAAAACTCAGGGATAAAGACCATCGTATCGTAGGACGTGCGGGAGAATCCGGACTGTCCCTTTTTATACGACACCGCGCCGTTGATGATGTTGTATTCCTCCATGCCTTGCCATGGCATGAATGCGTCGAATGGAGAGTTGCCAGCGCCTGTGCCGATGGCAGCGCTCGGCTCCGAGGACACGGCGGCATTGACATAGCCGTTCGGGTCGTTGCTCGGCGTCAGGCGGGAAAGAGCCGGGGAGGAGTTGCTGTACGTCCAGCAGACGCCGAAGATTGTCACGAACACGCACGACACGGTGCAGGTCTTGCTTGCCGGCGCGTTGTAGTTCGTGTCGCTGGCAACGGAAACCGTGATCGTAACCGTGCCGGAGTTTTCATCGACGCTGTGGACGGTCACAATATTTCCCGAAATGGAAACACTGGCAATATCGGGGCGGTTGGACACGGCTGTGATTGTTCCTGTGCCAAGCCGTGTGACCGTGAAAGAATCTGTCAGCTTTCCGTCTTCCAGCTTGATCGAAGTCTTGCTGAGCGTCAGTGAGCCATCTGCCTTGCCGATCTTCCACGATACGGTTTTCGGCGCGGTCGAGCCGTCTGCCCACTGATAGAGAGCTGTGTCTTTCAGTGTAAACTTCGCGCTGTAATTGCCGGCGTTCGTGCCGCTGGTCGTGCCGCCGAGCGTCATTTTCGTCGTATCGTAGTTGTACCATGCCGGGCTTTGCGAGCCGCCCGAATAGGTCAGGCTTCCGCTCTGGCTCGGCACGGTCACATTCGTCTTGGTGACTGTGATTGCCTGTGTTGCGGTGCAGGATACGCCGCCCTCCGTGTATCGGATGGTGACGCTGGTGCGACCTGCTTCCAGACCGCCGCTTGGCTCGACCGATACGCCTGTTGCAATCAGCGTGGCGCCGTTGGAATATGTCGCTTTGACCACCATGCCCGCCATAGAAAACGGCTCACCAGCCTTGTATGCGGTCTTTGTAGGCGGCGTTGTGATCTCAATAGACGCGAGCTTGATACCGCCACCGCTCCCGCCAATCATCTGAAATACCTTGCTCATTGTGAGGCCTCCGCTCTGAGAATGTTTACCGAGATTGCGCTTGTCGGCGTATCGGTGCAGGTGAACGGCATTTTCCCGTTCTCAGTGATATCTCCCACTTTCACGCCAGCGTCGCCCCACGCCGTAAGGCTTGCGGAAACCGGCGTCACGATGTAGGCATAACCGGATTCCAGAAACCGTGCGTCTTCCAGCGTCTGCGCAAGATTCGACCAGCCGTTGACCGGCAGGGACAGCGTGAACGAAACAGCCTTGCCGCTTTTCTTGGAAAACAGATCTGCGTGGGCCTGCACGGCGGCATTGTGCGAGGTAACCGCTGCAGCGCCAGCGCCTGCGGATTCAAAGTTGCTGCTGTCCTTGAATGCCGCAGAGCCGAGGTCTGACAGCCACTTCATAATCCGACCAAGCAGCACTTTCAGCTCCGAGCCGGATTCGAGCTGCGTTCGCGTCGCGGACTGCGTGAAGGTGGGTTTCAGAGTGCCGCCGTCGCCGTCCGTATTCAGTTTCGCATCGAACAGGGCTTTGTGTGCGGCCTCGGACTCGTTGTGATTCTTGACGGCGTCTTTCTCTTCCGCTCCGACCATCTCTGCGGTATAGTCGCCGTTTTTCGGAACAACTGCACCGGAGCGGTTATTGAACGAAGTTACACCGCCCGCGGGTCCGAGCAGGCTCACGGGCTCCGGATTCGGAAGACCGCCGTCGTTCGTCCAGCTAAGAATACCGGCGTCGGTCACGTGTGGCGTAAAGATTACGCCAGGATTGCCCTGTGTGCCGCGCGATGGATAGCCTGAATCGATAAATGCGCCCTGTGCGCCATCCCACACGTACCAGTTTTCATTTTCGCCGATATAGCAGGCTCTGCCCGCAGCCGACACCAGCGCGGACGCAGCGGCGCTGATAAGCTCAACTTCGGCGTCGGTGAGCGTTTCAGCAAGGGTGCTGATCGGAACACGGCGTACCTTGCCGCCGATCGATGCGAGGATAAAGTCGGCAATCGCCGCAGAGGCGGCAATCGGCTTGGAATTTACGTTTTCTACTGCCATACGATCACCCCTTACAATTCTGTGACGAGCGCCTGCGGCATGATCGCGGCGTTCTTTCGGTCTTCCGTGATGGCGTTGATCTCACGCATGACAAGGTTCGTGAAAGAGAGATCCGCCGTGACGATGCCCATGTGAGACAGCAGCCGCAAGCAGTAGATGAACAGAGCGTCTTTGACGCGCTGACAGCCGCAGCGTTCGTTCTGCTCGAAGATTGTTTTCACCCACGCGAGCTTTTCATCGGTCGACAGCGCCATCAGGGTTTTGCGCGTGAAGAACGCGCCGACCGCCGCGGAGAAATAATCGTATGCGACCACGTTGGAAAGGCCGATGGCGGCGTATTCTGCCTTGACGCACTTTGCGGCTTTTTCGGGCGCGATCTCGCCAGCGTACATTCGCTTGTTGTAGCAGACGATAATCATGTTGAGCGCGTCGACGAGTTTGTCGATGCTGCTGCCGATTGCCGCTCGCAGCTCACTTCGCTGCTCGACGGAAACCGTGTCCGTCTGTAAAGCGATTGCAAGGTTCGCCGCAGCAATTTCGTATTTACTTGCAATTTCCAAAGGGCTACCTCCTTACTTCGATACGGCTGTGCAGTTTGTGCCGCAATAGCCGCAGGACGTCTGGCACGAAGTCGTGCAGCCGGCAGAGCAGAGGCCGAGGCACGAGCCGACGCAGCCAGTGTTGCCGCAGGTCACTGTGCAGGACGATTTGCAGCCACCGGAACAACTGCTGGAACAGCCGCCAGAGCAGGAACCGGAGCAGCCAGAGCAGCTACCGTCGCAGGAACCGGAACAGCCGCCTGTGCAGTTGCCGCCGCAGCCGTAACAGCCGCCAGAGCAGGAACCTTCGCAGGTGTTCGCACAGCCGCTCCCGCAGCCGGTACAAGATCCTTGACATTCGCCGGAACACGTCGTTTCGCAGCCGCCAGTGCAATCGCCAGAGCAGCCGGTGTAGCAAGCGCCCGTGCAGGACGTTTCGCAGTCGCCCCGCGTCTTGTCCGTCATGGGGCGTGTTTCAAAGAGCGTCAACGCCGCTTCAAACTCGGTGATGTCCTCGTCAAACACGATTCTGCGGCCGTCGAGGCTCGGCACTTTCTCGCTGTGGATCTTCGACAGCGGAAGCGCCAGCTTCTCATAATGCTCCACGTCGACGGTGTGATCTTCGGCGGGGCTGTTCGTGTATTCGTATTTTTCGCCGCCGTATTCCGCAACAGATCCGGTATGGCAGCGCCGCAGGCACTCGGCCTTGACACGCGCTTTCAATTCGGCGAAGCGTTCGGCCTCGATATATGCCATACTCAGCCCTCCTTGGAGATTGATTTGAGCATTGACAGCTCTGCATAGGGGATGATTTCAAGCGCCCATGCGTCAGGAATATCCAGTCGGTAACGTGCGGTGTCGCCGCGTTTTCGGTACAGATTGTTCCAGTAGTAGGCGTTCGCTAGGACGCGGGCCTTGTGCATCGGGCAGATGTACGTCACGCGCTTATCCGGAGTCCCTGTGCATTGGTAGTTGTACGCGCTGCACCAAGAGCAGCCGGACGCGATCGGGCACGCAAAGCATTCGTCGGTGGACTGGCTGCGCCGCGTGACTGCGGCCATTTCTGCCACCCGCGCCCGATGTTCCGGAAGAACGTTGATGCCGTGTTCCAGATCGCCGATGGTATAGGGCCGCTGCTCATGGCCGAGGGAGGTTCCCATGTAGCGCAGGCACGGGAAGAACAGGCCATCGCAGTCAACCGCCAGCATAAGCCCCGTACCGCCGCACCAGTTCTGATTATCGTCCTCCGGAAGCGGATGGCCGACGCTTTCGCTGAAGATCGACAGATACGGCTGCTCGTCCGAGAGCAGGACGAAATCGGCGAGCCGTTTGAGCTGTGTGTAGAGTGTAGCCGCATGGTCGAGCGTCCAGCCCTTTTCGTAAACGCAGTTCAGATTGATCGCCCGATACCCCGCGTCCAGTAGACCGATTACTGCGTGGTACAGATAATCGACGTTGCCGGGAGCAATCGTCATCTTCGAGCCAAGGGCGTTTCCCTTGGTCATGTAATCCTTCGCGGCCGCGATAGCAAGATCATAGCTGCCAGAGCCGTCCGGGAAGACGCGGCAGGAATCGTGGAGCTGCTTATCTCCGTCAATGCTGATGGAGAGCGACAGGTGCTTTGCCCACTTATCCAAAAACCGCTGTACCTCCGGGCGGAAGTACAGCGTTCCGTTTGTGGACATCGACGCTTTCCAGCGCGTCGCCCATGGATGATGCAGGCGGAAGGTCTGCGCCACGAAGTAGTCGAGGATCTGGTCGATCAGCTCGACTTCCAGCAGCGGCTCACCGCCGATAAAGTCAAGAACGACCCCGGCAACCTCCGTGGACGTGATGTACTGATTTGTCCGCTCGTCTGCGGCGAGCAGCATATCGACGGCGGCCTTGGCGGTTTCAAGCGACATCTTCCGGTGCGTCTTGCAGCCCTGATAGCAGTAGCTGCAGCGCAGGTTGCAGTCTTCCGTCACCTGAAATGTAATGCACTTGGAGTGCGGCGAGTTGATGCCAAGCTGGATACCCGGCATGGGGAAAAGCCGCGCCAGCATATCGGTGAAGGTTTCCTGTGGCCTAGTCATCGGTCTGCTCCCGCGGCGTCACCGTCACCGTGGCGGTCGAGAAATCAAGCACCCAGTCAACCGCTGCATTGCCGACGGCAGGAATGATAAACTCACGTTCCAGCGTCGCTTTTGCGATCTCATATTCCTTGCTCTTGCCGAGGTAGTCCTTCATCCATGCGTTGTATGCGTCGGTGTCCTTCAAGCCCTGCTTTGCCGCCATGAGCAGCAGCTCCTGAATGGAATTACGGTCATAATGCAGGGATTCGATGTAATTGGACAGTTCGGCTTCAATCTGAATTTTCATGCGAGAGTCCTCCTAAGATCAAGAATAAGCAACAGGAACGTGCTCCCAGTCGGTGCCGTTCCAATACTTCAAGCCGCCGGTAACAGGCGTCGGATCAATCCAGAAAAGATTCTTCTGCGTCGGCGGCGTGTTGCCGGTGACAAACAACGCCAGACTGGACAACTTCATAAAGACAGGGGCGGAATCAGGCCCCTGCGCCAGAAGCGAAACCTCCGATGGTGCCGAGACCTGCCCAAGCGATTTCTCACCGTCCGCGAAAACGATGCAGTTCTTCGTCCACTCGTTGCGGCCAGTACCACCGCGCTGCACAATGACCGTGCCATCGTTGATGTCATTTGCGTTGTGCGAGTGCGTCGACGCAGCGGCGCCAATATCGGCGGCTTTTACCTTATGCGGATTGTTGAAGTCGGAAAGGTGCGATTTCAGCAGTGACAGCGCCTTTGCAATCTTTCCGAGGATAGACCCCATCTTCTCGCCGGATGAAATATCCGACAGCTCCTTTGCTGTCGCAAAGGTGGGCGTCTGGTCGATCAGAGCCTTGTTTTCCACGCTTCCAAGCCCGATCTGCTCCTTGGTCACCTTGTGTGGATTGTTCTTGTCGTTTTTGTGATTGTTCAGTTCCGTAACGGTTGCGTAGACCAGCGTTTCACCAAGCGCCGCAGACACGTTTTTGGCCTCGCTGACGAACACCACAAAGTCGTACTGCGATGCAAGCAGGCGCTCGACGTTGGGGTTGATATAGTCGGCTTTCTCGACCTCTGTTTCCTCCCAGATGCAATAGCAGAGTTCCTTCGTGGAATCGTCGGGGTCCTCGACGTAAATGCCAATTTCGGTTGCCCAGAAGCCGGTGATCTCCAGCTCGACATTCTTGAACGACACAGACAGTGTGACGTACTTCTCGCTGCGCGTCGCAGAAGCAATTTTCAGAGAGAGCAACGGGTTCTTCAGATCGTTCGCGCCGTCACCCGGCGTACCGTTGCCGTATTTGATGCGTGTGAATTTGATCGCGTCGCCCATGAGCCCGCGAAGCATGACGTTGTACCCATCCGGGGTCAACCAGTGTGTCATACCGTTGCCTCCTTATCTATCATAATCAGACCGCCGTCCCAGTCGCACAGGGCGTTCCCGGCTTCGTCGCCCATGATGTCAATGTCCGTATTGACCTCGCCCGTGGTGAGCTTGAATTTCTTCGTGACGCTCATAACCGCGCCGAAGTACAGAATCAGCTCACGGACGGAAATTGCACGAATACTGTCCAGCACCGCGCTCTTACGGCTGACAACTTCGAGGATCTGCAGGAACGTGCGGATATTGTCGTTGACCTGTCTGATGTCAACGTCAAAGATGCGATAGTGATTCGGCTCGCCGCCATATTCAAACCATTCCTGCACCTTACCGGAGCCGAACGAAGTGGACAACGCCAGCTCGACGGCGTACTTCGTGCCGAGGTGACGGCGAACGTGCCAGGACTCGCGGAACGTGGCGCGCTTCTGCTCAATATCCCAGTCGTTGTCCCACCAGCTTACGCCGAAGTCGTGCGCAAGCTGGTCGAGAAGATCTTCTGGCAGAGTGTCGATGTGCTGATAGAGCATATTCTGCTCAATCTCGGTCGGCCGCGCCGTCAGGATCTCCGCGACGCCGGTTGCGAGCGCGAGCATTTTTTCATCCTGCCGCAGCACATCGGGGAGGACGTTCAGCAGGTTCTCAACCGTGAGGCCGTACTGCTCATTCATCCTCGTAGCCTCCGTTCACGATTGTTTTCGTTCCCAGCTTTGCAATCTGCGGCGCGGCGTTGTTTTTGCCGCCCTCCAGCACCTTGTAGGTCGGGGAGCGCAGCACGATCCGCTTGACACCCGTGTGGAACAGGAGGTCGCGCAGCTTATCCGGGTTAATATCGCGGCCGAGCTTGCCGGACTGCCAAGCGATGTATTCCTCGACGGCTGCGTCTACGGCTTCCTGAATCGCCGCACCGGAGAGCGTCGTGTCGGTGGGGACATAGTAGGTGAAGTCGATATTGTACGAAACGAGGCCGGGGTCTTTGACGCTGACATAATCGGCCAGCGGCCGCACCTTGCTTTCGTTACAGGCGGCAAGGACGGCGTTCTTGATCTCCGTCGTGGCAATCGTTCCGTCGTTCATCAGGACATAAATATCGACGTGCCCGGCACCGTCAAAGGTGAGCGACACGTCGATCTGGCTCGCGCTTGCCAGCGCGCCGTCTGCGGCGATTGCAACTTGCAGCAGACCGTTTTCGTAGGTGACGGTATAATCTGTGTCGGCGCTCGCAGCCGTGCTGCTGCCCTTGGCGTAGACCGCCAGAGAGGACAGGTCGATGGTGTCGCCGCCCCAAAAAGCGTACTTGGCGCCGCCTTTCGTATAGAGATCAAGCGTCACTTTCTTTACGACAGCCGGGCGAACGGCCTGTACGTCAGCAATCTCCGTAGATACGGATTTCGCGTGGTAGATGTAGGAGCCAACCGCGCCTGCCGTTGAAAACGCGAACATGGATTCGCGCATCAGCTCGTAGAATTCTTCGTCGCTGGCGATCTCCGAGCCGTCGTCGGAAGTCGTGATATTGGTGCAGGACGTGTAGTAGTCGAACACGTCAACGATCACGTTGAGCTGGCCGACGGCGTAGCCGTTGCCGACCGTGCCGTCCGTCTGGCACCGGATGGCGGTGTCGACGTAGGTATCGCCAGCGTTGATGTAGGCGTCGGCGACAGTTTCCCAGATCAGGGTGTTGCTGGCGTCTGTGACGCGCGTCCCCTTGGGGACGAGGATGGCGAACGTCTGCGCCTCGGAGATCGTAAACCGTTCCGTGCAGTAAGCAGGTTTTGCCTGTGGGCGCTGCTGCAGATAGTACAGTTCTGCCAGCGCGTCAAGGTTCTTGCCTTCGGCGCGGCTCGGAATATTCTGATTTGCGGTGTAGTTGTTGTAGACCCGCTCCTGAATGATGACGCTGGCTACCCATTGCGCGAACAGCTTTTCCGGACTGGCGGGGCGGACGCTTACTCCGGTCAGGTTCTCATAAACGGTAATCAGAAAATTTGTGATTTCCGCAGCGTCGGTCGAAACAAACTGAAATTCGGTATTACGACTCATCGACGATTTCCACCTCCACGATAGGGCTTAGAACGCCCTGCATTTCTTCCTGCGTATCAAAATCGACGCTCTTGACACGGACGCGCGGCTCATATTCCTCAATGGCCTCGCGGATTTGAGAGAAAAGCAGCACCTTTGCCGCAGGAATCGGGCGGTCGATCAAGGTAGCGTCAATACCGAAGCCGCGATACATCGGGCAGGAGCCTTTGATCGTCCGCAGGATGATGGACACGTTCTGCAGAATGGATTTTACAGGGTCGGTTTCGTTCAGGCTGATCGGCCCGATCTCCGACATGGTGATTTTGTAGCCCATAGTGTGCGCCCCTCATCGTAGATATTCCTGCAAGGAAATGCTCAGCGTCGCACTGATGATGTTTCCATGCCCGTCATAATGCTCCGCCTTGGTCTTATGGCTCAGGATCGTCCAGCGATAGCGGCCGTATCCATGATTGCCAATCGTAAGCGGCAGCGTCACGCCCTGCCGTTCCAGATCGAACAGCCGCCAAATCTCGGACATCGGGTCAACGCCGAGGGAAGCAAGAAGCTGAATGTCAAAGGTGATCTTCGCAAGGTCTGTGCCGGTGTATTCCGAAATGCTGTTGCCGGCATGGAGATCATGCGTGGCGTACCGCGCAGAACCGGACCATACGAAATTGCTGATCGTTTTCAGCGTGCGCGACGAAACTGAGAAGACAACGCCTCCAAGTGCTCCTACAATCATCCGATACCTCCCAGCACGAAGCCATCCCCGTTGAACACAGGCAGATAGAGCGTGAGGACGGTGTCGTTGACAAGCGGCATCCACGGCTTGATCGTGAGGTCGTGCTGATGCCCATCCTGCAACTCTGTCTTCTGCTGCGCAGGGTCATAAGCTGGAATGTGCGGGTGCGTGTCCAGCACATAGAGCCATCCGGACGTCATATTGCAGTCCTGAAACTTCACTCGCGCTTTTCGCTTGGCATTGTCGATGTCCGTCACAGTCCCGACGCGAACGAGCCGCTTTAACACTTTTTCTGTGTCCATCAATATCCCTCCAATACCATGCGCAGCGAGATCTGCGTTGTATAGCCGCCGCTGTCCAGCTTGTGGACAGCCTGCTTGATGATGTATTTTCCGTCGTAGCCGCCCCAGCCTTTGAGCGCGACATTGACGCCCGCAACGAGGTCGGTATCTCCCGGCAGCAGAAATTGTGCCTGGCGGCAGAATTTGTTGCGAAGACGGAGATTCTTTTCTGCAAGCTCCTTCGCTTCGTCCACTGTTCCAACCTTGGCGGTGATTTCAAGCTGCTGATTGTTCGGGTCTTCGGTGTATCCCTCGACCTTGGCGATGCCCTCAATACACTGTCCGGTTTCGGGGTTGACGTAGGACACCCGGCACGACGCATACTGCGCATCGGCTGCGCTGGTGCTGAGCTGGTACGTCTTATAGCTGTGGTCATAGCGTCTGATGGTGCGGACTTCTGGCTTCTGCTCATACTTGCGCTGATCGAACAGTACAAGGATCCGGTTTGTTGCCTTGAGAGAAATGCCGGCATCATGGCAAAGCTGCGACAGAAACTCAATGTCGCTCATGTCGATCTGCTCGACGCGCTCATAATATGGGTCGCTGTCCGATTCATACATGCAGGTCATACCGCCGCTCCCGGCGATTTCATTCGCAATGCCGCTAAGCGTGTAGCTTTCCCATGCCTTGCTCTTGCAGGTCTGCCGGAGCTGCGAAGAAAACGGAATCGAAGATCCTTTGATGCAGACTGTGTTCGGTGGCCCGCTGCAGGAGATGTTGTCAAGCTCAAATTCTCCGCACGGCAGCACCGCGTCGGAGCCGTCGCTGTTCCAGTTCTCACGGACAAACACAACGTCCATGGCGAGTCGTTCTTCTGCGCCGCCGCCATCGGAGGATGCACCCTGTTCGCCAGAGGAAGTAGAAGATCCTGAGCCGCTGCTTTGCGTGCCTGCCTGTGCAGAGGCAGCAGAGCCGCTCTGCGTGGCGCCGCCGATTCTGCCCCAACTGATAATCCCGGCTCTGCGGGTGTTGATGTCTGTGATCTGGACGCACGAACCGGTCGCATTGACCATTTGCCCATTCCCCATGTAGATACCTACGTGGTCGACAACGCCCTGCGTGCCGAAGAAGATGAGATCGCCGGGCTGCGCTGTGGCTTCATTGACCGGTGTAGCCATATCCTTGTAGCCCTGCGCAGTTGTTCTGGGAACATTGATTCCAGCTTCGTTGAGCGCGTAGTAGACAAGACCGGAGCAGTCAAAGCCGCTCGGACTGCTGCCACCCCAAACATACGGCGTGCCAAGGTATTTGTTCGCTTCGCTGACAACGGCATCACCAGATGCGCTGCCACCGGAGGGCGATGCCCAGGACAGCTTTTCAGAGATCTCATCGAGCCACTGCGTGAGCCAGAGATCGTCGCGGTCTTGGATTTTGATTTGCAGATCGTCCGTTTCGTCTTCTTCGTTGTCCGTATAGGAGATCGACAAAAGATACGGCTGAATGGATTTTGTGATGTCGATGCCGCCAAAGGAAACCTCGGCTTTTGTGCGTCTCGCGAGATTTCGGCTGCTCATCGCTGCACCTGCTTCCACGGCGGCAGCGTAGATGCGCTGCGCTCCACCACATCAGGGATTGTCAGCATGACGCCTGCGGGAAAGGAGAAATAACTGAGCAGCAAGCTATTGGCGTTCATCAGATCGTCGGTATAGTCGACGCTGCCCATCTCCTTGTAGGCGATCATATCCCACATATCGCCCTGCACAGTCGTGTAGATTCTGCTCATCTGTACGCCCCCCGTTGTGCATTGATATTGTCTTCTCGAATCACCGCGCGTACCTGTGCGGCAAATTCCTCACCATACGTTTCAAGGCGCTCCATAACGCCGTCGTTGACATCGCCCTCGACGGTGATGTTGACCTGCACCGGAACGGAGCTGTCCGAAGTGGAAGTCATAGCTTCGATGGCACTGTGCGTGTCGGCCGCGTTCAAGACCGCTTCGCCACCGTGCATCATCACAAACTCCGGGCCTTCTTCGCCGACGAGGGCAAGACCGGCCTCGGCAGAGGTTGTGCCGCCGGCATATCGGGAGAACCCGCTCATACGGCGGCTCGAAGCAACAGAATTATTGTTCTGCACGTTTCGGCTGAGAGCAGCGAGGGCGGCGTATCCGAGCTGGGAATACGCCGATTGCACTGTCGGCAGCATTCCGGTTGCACCATCAATGAAGCCCTGAATGGTCGCACGACCGGCTTCCGCAGCTTCCGTGCCAAGATCCATGTCGTCAATGGTGGCTTCGAGGTCTCCACTGATCGCGTCCATAGTTTCAGAGAAGCCGGTGCGGAAGTCTGCGATGTCCTCGGCGGCTTTATTCTGTTCCTCGCGCAGCTTATTCCAGCTTTCGACCATCGCGGCCAATTCTTCATCGCTGGCCGCAGCCATGCCGGCAACCGCATTCACGCTGTCGGAGCTGCCGTCTGCGAAAGAACCGATCATTTCGGTCAGGCCCTCAATATCACCAGCCCTGTCACGCAGGCTGGCCAGATTATCGTTGTAGGTCTGCCAATGCGTGATCTGGCCTTGGAGATTACTGTTGATGCTGGACGCAGAGGTCGCAACGATGCTGTCTGCCTGCTGCCAAAGTGCATATTGGCCCTGAACGCTTTCTGCGGCAGCTTTATAGGCTTCCTGATACGCCTGCTGGAGAGCCTCGACACGTTCCTTGACGCTGCTGATCTCGGTGTTCAGCTCACCGTAGCCGCGGCTCGCGTCCTCGGTTGCGGTGGTGGAATCTTCAGTGGCCGTTGTCAGGTTTTGAACAGCTTCCTCAGCGAGTGCAATTTCGTCCTGCGCGGCCTGCAGCGCGTCGTTGTCTTTATCAATGGCCTTCTGGTAGGCGTCGACAGCGTCCTGTGCTTCCATAACCGCTTGCGCGTTCTGTTCCAGCTTCCAGTTCAGCTCGTCGGTCGTTTCGCCGAGCCACATATTGGCGTCGGTGACAAGGCCTGTTTCCTCGTAGTATTCCTGGACCTTCTGATTGGCTTCCTGATAGAGCCGATTCTGGCGTTCAAACTCGTCGTTCTGTGCTTTCTGCGCCACAGCCAGCTTGCCCTCAGCGTCGCGCAGACCGATTTTGTTCTTTTCTGCTTCAATCAGAACGTCGGCATTTTTGCTGTAAATCTCAGTGAGCTGTTCCTGATAGGCCTGAGCAATGGCGTTATCCTTCCAAGCCTGCGTATTGGCCCGCAGCGCCTCCGTGCCGCCATTGATCGTATCGGTTTCAAGATCGATGTAGTTGGCCAGATCCGGAACAGTCTGCGTCAACATGACGAGAATGCCATGATATTCTCGCTGCTGCTCCGCGCTCAGTTTGCTCAGAGAGTTCAGCTCATCGAGACGGTCGATGTAATTGTTCGCGACATTCGCAGATGCTTCCGTCGTTGTGACGGTATCATCACAAGCGGCTCTGGCGTCGCTCATGGCGCTGTCAAGTTCACGCGCCGCCTCAGTCAGCTCCCGGACGGACGGAACAGCGTCGTCCTTGGAAGCGTCACTGAGCGCAACAATTCCAGCCGTCAATGCGGCCACGGCAGTTACGCCCAACATGATAGGACCGACGGCGCCGCCGAACATCGTAGCCATGTCGAGCGCTTTAATGACTTTGGAGATTGCGGCGTATGCCGTCAATGCGACCGTTGCACCGCCGACTACGCCCGTGAATGTTGCAACACCCTTGACGAGCGCAGGATTCTCCTGCACAAACTCGCCGAGGACGTTCAGCACGTCCGTACCGGCGTCGTAGGCATCGCGCAGCGCCGGGGTAAAAGCATCGCCTACGGCAACCTTGAGGTTGTTGTAGGCGTTCTGCATCATATCCAGCTTGGATTGCGTGGTGGCGTATCGCTTGTTGGCTTCGTTCGTCAGAGCGATATTCTCATCCCACGCGGTATTTGCCGTCTGTACGGCGCTGTCCATCTGGTCTGCTGCCAGAGCGAGGGATTTGAGCATATTGCCCTGGCGAATGCCGGTAAGGCCGAGGTCTTCCAGCACCAGAACAGCGCTTTCGCCCTGTTCGTCCAGATTGCCAAGCCCGCGGATAAACGCTGTCAGAGCGCCCAGCGCGTCCGTATTCCACATTTCCGCGAACGAATCCGCAGACATTCCCGCGACATCTGCGAAGCTCTGTAAGGAATCCTCGCCGGTTGCAACAGCCTTTTCGATGGCGTTGAGCGTCTGCGTCATGGCCGTACCGCCAGCTTCGGCCTCGATGCCGACGGAGGACATTGCTGCGGCGAGCGCCATGATCTGCGGCTCTGTCAATCCGGCCAGCTTGCCGCCAGAGGCAAGGCGCGTACCCATCTGCGTGATCTCAGATTCGGTCGTTGCAAAGTTATTGCCAAGATCAACGATCACGGCGCCGAGACGATCATAATTGTCTGCGGACATGCCTGTAATGTTCGCGAACCGCGCGAGGGCGGTTGCGGCATCTTCGGCTGTCATGTTCGTCGCTGTGCCGAGCATTGTCATAACGCGCGTAAAATCGAGCAGCGCGTCTTTCTGAATGCCAAGCTGGCCAGCAGCTTCAGCGACGGCGGCGATCTCGGTCGTAGATGCCGGGATCTCCGTGGACATGGCTTTAATTGCGTCCGACATATCTGCCAGTTCTTCGTCTGTCAGGTCTGTCGTTTTGGCGACGCCGGTGATGGCAGACTCGAAATCCATCGACGCCTGCACACACTCGTCAAAGCCTTCCTTTATTTCTTTAAGCGCAGCGGAGATACCAGCCGCAGCAAGAACGCTCGACACCGCGTCCACGGCCTGTGTCGCGCGGCTGCCGAAAGATTCTGCACTATCGGCCGTGTCGCCGAGCTCGCCGCGGGCCTTTGCAAAGGTCGTGCGAAACTCGCGGCCAAGCTGCGCTTCAAGCGCAAATAGCATCTCATATTCTTTCCGCGATGCCAATATCTCCGCCTCACTTTCACTTGCGTTTTTGTTTTCGCTTCTCCATTTCCTCGGCAATCAGCGCATTAGAGGCTTTCACCCATTGCAAAAATTCGCCGAGACGTAGAGATAACCAGAAATCTACCGGAGTGTTGTTCGTCCGGGCCATGGCGAGGCATTGCCTGCGAAGCCATACGCCGCCATCTCCGACGATCACTCCTTGCGCGATAAAAAACCTCTTACGGTGTTCCGCAGACGGTTGAAATCGCGGATACTGAGCTTGCCCAGTGCATCAATGCCAAGGGGTTCCGTACACGCCTTGACACATACGCGGATGAGGTATTCGCTGTCGAAATTCGCAACGATCACCGTATGGCCGAGCATCTGCAGCTCCCGTTCAATCGCCAGAGAGTCGCTGCCGCTCAGACTGTCAAAATCGAACGTGAGGTCGGAATAGCTCTTGCCCTCATGCTCCAGAGGGCGCGTAAGATGCAGCGTGAAGACGCCATCGTTGGCGGTTGCTTCGTCCTGCTTCTCCGCGACTGCGAAGATGTTGCCGCTTTCTTCTGCGGCGGTGTTCTGCTTCTTGTTTTCCATGATTCGAGGCTCCTTTCAAAAATGACGGGGCGACGCATCGCGCGCCGCCCCAAAGATTTACGATTTGCCGAGGGCCTTGCGGGTGTCGGAAAGATAGTCGACACCGTTCACCTCGCAGATGTAGTTGTACGGGTCAAGCTCCATGACCTTCGCGTCATCGATGTACGTCACCCAGCGGCGCACGGCGTAGCTGCCAGAGCCGTCCGTGGGAGACGCCGGGGCGATATTGCCGTTCGACAGCGTCTTCGGAACAAGCACGAGGACGTGCTTGACGGACTGCGTCTTGTAAACGCCCGCAATCGGGTCGTACACCTGCTGCGGCGCGCGCAGGTCGATGTTGTGTTCGCGCACCTCCAGCAGCTTCAGGCTCTCAGCGCTGAAGGTGCGGAATTTGAGCTGCGCGGTCATGGCGTTCATATGGCCGATGATCGGCGCCTCCACGTTGCCGGCAATGCCAGCACCGGAGACGGTCGCAACAATGAAATCAACATCGGGCAGCGTCACGGAAGCCAGACCGAGGAAGTCTTTGGCGTCTTCGTAGCAGGCAAAGTTGATTACGGCCTGATCTACCATTCCCATTGTTCAGTCCTCCTTCGTCACGCCAACGCGCTCTGCACGTAATCGGTGTCGTATTCGAGTACGAAGTCGATCTCCTGTGCAGGGCTGGGCGGCGTCATGTAGATGTGGATTCTCACGATACCTGCCATGAGGTCCGTCATGGGATTCTCGGAATCGAGGATCTCAACACGGGCGCCGAGCAGATACTCGCTGCCCACAAGACCAGCGAGCCAGTTATTCGCAGAATCCTTGATGTTGTCCAGCAGACGGCGGTTCATCGGGCTGTCCGTCTTGCTCCAGAATGTTTTGATGAGAGAGTTGCCCACCCACTTGAACATTCTGCTGATCGGAATGTAGTAGTCCTTGATGTCGGTGTTGCTGGGATAGCACGCGGTGTGATCGCCCCACGCAACCCAGCCGTTCATAAACCGGAGCGCCGTGCAGATGCCGTTGGCGTTCAAAATGTTCGCCTGCTCCAGCGTGAGCGTGATGGAAATCCCGTCCTCCAGGCACGCGCCGTCGCACTGGAGGTTCTTGTTGGACGGAGATTCATAGGGAACACCATCGTTGCCGCTGTCCACCTTTGCCATAAGTCCTGCAAGCTGCGTAGACAGGTGGAACTGTTTGTTGCCGAGCTTCACCTGCGGCCAAGCTGCGATCTGTGCCGGGTCAATGAGGTTCGTCGCGGACTTTTTTGCAGCTACGGCATCGTAGCTGCGCGCGCCGCTGGCGGAGCAGTCAATATCGCAGATGGACTTTGCGCCGAGAATGCCGTTGATAACTTCGGCTTTCGCAGCCATGACAGCCTGAACGGTGCTGGTATGAGACCAGCCGGGCGCGATGATGAGGTCGGGCGTGATGCTGACGGTTGCCATGCAGAGGTCAATCGCCTCGATGCCCTTGACAATATCATCGTCGCCGATTTCAGTCGTCTTGACCTTGTCGTAGCTGATATACAGCTTGGTCGCGTCCTTGGCTGCACCGCCCTCGATCGTCTCAACGATGAGACTGCCATCCGAGTAGTACGCGGCATAGTCCGTGTCCTTGACAAGCGGCGATTCAGACGAAGACGCCGACTTAACAACGAGGCTGGACAGGATCGCGTCGAACGGCAGCTTTGCCTGCTTGCCGGAAAGGGTGACTTCCGCGCCCGCGACGGCCTCCTTGTTGGTGCTCGGATCAAGCACGTTGCAGAAGATGATTGGCTGACGCTGGAACAGCTTGAAATGCGAGTACATGGCTTCGCAGATCGTGTAGGTCTTCCAGTCGTCGGAATAGCCCAGCTTCTTTACCGCGTCTTCCCAGTCGGTGCAAAGCACCGGGGTAAAGAGCGCGGCCGGGGATTCTGCGGAGTGAACCGGTGCTGTGCCGACAACAAACGGCACACCGGATTCAGCGACAACGGGCGTCGAAACGCTCGTTTTCTGCTCCCGCACATATACGCCATGCTTCAATGGTTACTCCTCCTTCTTTCTCCGGTCTGCCAGCTTGTGATAATTCACGTAGAGCAGATTACCGGGTGTTTTGACTTTGATTCTTGCCTCGGACACCTGATCGCCGGGAATAACCAGCGTGGCAATCAGCGGATATTTCTCAACCGCTGCCGAGATCTGCGCGAGCGCGTCCTGCTTGTCACCGTACAGGATACGCGCCTGCTGGATCGTGCCGACGATGCTCGGCCCGATGTACATACAAAAGCCGGCGCTTTTCGCACCGGCCTTGCCTTTGGCTTTTACCATGCAAATGCCTCCCTGTTGACACTGGGGATTTTCCATACCGACACCAGCTCCGCGCAGAAGTACGGTGCGGTGTTGTCGGTGTAGTAGAGTGTGGATAGCTTCTGTGAAAGATCCAGCGCAAACTGCTTGGCGATTACGCCGTGCATCAGAAGCTCTTGACGGAAATGCTCGACCGTCGTAAGCAGCCGCAGCGCACCTTCCTGATCGTCTTCACCGTACACGCAGAAAAGAGAGCGGACCTCAACGCTGCTGTCCGTCGGCTCGCCGGGCTTCTGCTCATCTTCGCCAGTGACGATTTGATGCAGAATGTACGGCGCTTTCGAGGTCGCGGATTTGACATCGGGCAGACGCTGGCGGTAGACCAGCGGCGGGCGCTCGGCAGGTTCTTCCTCGTCGCCCTTCTGCCGCCGCACGGGAAGAAGAATTTCGCGCATGACCTCATTCGTGAAGCTCGTAAGCGCGTCCAGTAAATTCAGTCGTGTCAAAATTTAACCTCCCCATCCTGCAAGGATTCGGTTCACTTCATGCTCTAAACGTTCATCCATTTTTGCCATCGTCTTTTCAGCGAGGCTTTCCTGAACATCTTCGTTGCCGAGCATCTGCGGGACAGACGAACCCATGATTTCCTTGATCTCCGCGTCGCCAGTCGCCGTCTTGCCGCCGGTCCGCTCGAAAATGCCGATATGCCCGGATTTCATCTGTGCAACGAACGCGCGGGAGAACGTGGTCGGCGAAGTTGAAACGAGCTGATGGCCTGCCGCGGCAATGCCCGGATGAACCGGGCGAAGATTGCCGTTGACAATGGCCATGATGGTCTTATCGGGATTGACGGTCGGCGTCTTTGGAGACGAGCCGCCATAGCGCCAGAGTGGAATTTTGTTGCCGCGGAACGAGACACGCGCTTCAACACCGTTGAAATAGCGGTAATTGACGCGGATATTCTGTTCGGCGCGGATATTCTTCCGCGAGATGTCATACCGCTGCCGGATTTCTTTCGTGCTTTGCGTTCGCAGGAACGATACGGCACGTTTTGTCGCGGATTTCAGCGCACGTTCCATGCCGCCCGGCACATCAGCAAGCATCTGCTCTGCGTTCTGGAATTTCTCAGCGCCGATGCATTCGACGTAGAAGCTGCTCATTCGTTGAACGCCTCCAGTTCTACGCGAAGCAGGCCCAGCTCGCAGACCGACGAGGCGACGTAGAAGCGTCGGAAGAAGGTAGCGTCATCGGGATCGCTGATCTCCATGCGCGTCCCTTTTTCCGGTTGGTTGCCGCCGAGATCCTGAATCCTGCAATGCAGCACGGACGAAACGAGGAACAGCCCCTGAATATGATCGCTCATAAGCTGGCGGCGGTCTTTCTCTTTCAGCCCGGACAGCACAACCGGAATGCCAGCGTGATCCTCGCCGTCGTATGTCACGCCGTCGTAGACCACGATCCGCTTCTCTGCAAACTCGTCGAGGTTCATAAAGGTCCGCGCATTGTCACGCGCGACCATGTCCTTGAATTTGCTCATACCACCGGCGCGGCGGCGCTCAGATCAGGAAGATCATCCTCACTGATTTCCTCGCCCGGCTCGACGGGCACGGCAACGATTGCCGCAATCAGGTCATCTTTCTTGCGGAGCTTCGCCGTTTCAATGCCAAGCTCGGCGGCAAGCTCTTTGAGCTGTGCCACCGTCATTTCCTGTAGCTGCTCCGCGTCGAGATGGGCCTCTGCGCCGCTCTCTGCGCCGTTTTCTTCGCTGGGCATATCGGCGCAGGGGGTGTCGCCGCTTTCGACCGTGCTGCTGCTTGCAACAGGCGCTTCGTCTGCTTCGTGGACGATCGCTGCGACGCCGAGCGCGACGAGACGCCTTGCTTCGGCTTCGTCTACCTCGCAGACGCCGCCGCGCTCAACGAGCTTCGGCATGGCGTCCTTGGTCTTACGCCAGCCGTAGGAACCGCTGATAATTTCAATTTTCATGCCGTACTCCTTTCACGCGCCGATCAGGCCACGACGTTTGCCGCGTAGATGTACGGGCAGTAGTTTTTCGGCGCAGCCAGCGGACGGGCAGCCAAGCGCAGCTTGCGTCTGTCGTTGGGCTGGTCGAGAACAAACTTCGGGACGCGCTTTGCAACGTAGGTGGAGAAGTCGGTCGAGCCGTAATCAATCTGCGTGATCTGGCCGTACATCATGTGACCGCAGTCGGGAGCTGTGACCATTGCAGAGGTCGCGGGGAAGTACCGCTGCTCCGCACCGCTGTCATCGACATAGGTTTCGTCCACGCAAATCACGTTGAGGCGGAAACCGCCGAAGTTCAGCGTACCCATATAGGTAACGCCGTCATAGGGGCTGAGCTGCTGATCAATCGTGCCGATGATGATGCCGCTGTTGCGGTCGAGCAGGGACTTGACGTCCGTGAGAGCGAGGATCGCGTCTGCAACGTCGGAGCCGATCACGAGGTCTGCTGCCCGGAGCCCACGCTTGGACAGCTTGCGGCACATATTCTTCACGTCGGAGAAGAACGTCGCACCCTTTTCGTCAGTTGCGTTCCACTTGGTGCTGACGGTGTAGGCGTGATCGCTCGTCGTGTCATAAAACTGCACATACAGCTTTTCACCTTCGGTCTTATCGTCGATGTACGACTGCATCGTGCAGGAGTTGTTGATCATGGTCTGGACGGCCATCCACTCTTCACGACGGGTGATGCGAATGTCCATATCGGAAAGATCGTCACGCTGCAGGCGGGCGGCGCGCTGGGCCGGGGTGCTGTTGGCATAGATGGCTTCGCCGAAGCCGCGCTTGCGCAGATCGTCCTGCGTCAGCAGACGAGAAGGCGCGATGAACGCGGGCTGGTATTCGTGGATCTCAAAGCCCCGGCGTTCCATCGGAATATCACCGGCGCGGGAAGACACGAACGCCGCCATCTTGCGGTCGCCCTTGCGGTACTCGGTCAGCACCTTGTCGGAAGCGAAGATGTCGTCATCGCCCGTCGGGAAGTAGCGATCCTTGAAGAACGTCTGCTTGGGCACGATTTCCTCAACAATCGCCATCAGGATATAGGTATCAAAGAAGTTCAGTTCTGCACTCATAGTTGACTCCCTCCTTAGTCGGCAGCAGCGGCGTCCTTGAAGACGATACCGCGCATACGCAGATTGTCTTTGTCGGTTTCGGTGATGCTGTAGCTGGCAGCGACGCTCACCTTGTCGGGGTCGAAGCAGCCAGCCGTGTAGACTGCGACCTTTTCGTCGGCGTCGGTGCCAACGGTAACATCGTCGCAGAGTACGCAATCCGGCGTCAGCGTTTCATTGGTCGCGGCAGTGGAGCCGAGGATCACCAGCTTGCCGTCGCCAGCCGTGCCGTAGGATTTTGCGAGGATCGTGCCGCGCTTGAGTGTGACAGCAGAAGTGGTCTGCTTGCGAATGGTGCCGCCGCGTACCTGAACGGCAGGCACGACGTCCGTGAACAGACCGTCGAAATTCATCTCACCGAGTTTCTTGCTCAGGTTCGTCATAGCTTAGCCCTCCTTCTTGCCGAACAGCGCAGAAACCTTGGCCCTTGCATCGGCCAGCCGCGCTTCCGGGGTCTTCTTCGCGTCATCGTCTTCTTCCTCTTCCTCAGCAGGGGGAGGCGTTGCGCCAACGTCTTCGGCGTTGGACTCGTCGGCATCGTCCTTGAGGTCGGACAGGAATTTCTTGCCCTGCTTTGCGCGCTTCTTCGCGTCAGCCATCACCAGATCGGCGGCGGTGCAAGGCTTTTCGCCGTACTTGGCTTCACGCACGTCGGCAGGATCGAGCAGGCTGGCGACTTCGTCAATTTCCTGCATCCGTTCCCGTTCGGCCTGAACCGCCGCATTGACCGCTTCGGTGTGATCGACAGCGGCCCGTGCAGCAGCTTCAGCCTGAGCAATTTCGTCCGGGTATTTTGCCCGGAGCTCTTCCAGTGTCATAGTAGAGTTTCCTCCTTCTTCGCCGGGATTCTCCGGCTTGTTTTTATTCGCCTCAACCGGGGCCGCTGCCTCGGAATCGACCGTAGGAATGTTGTCCGGGGCAAACATGCCCGGAGCGAGGTGAAACTGCTTGCCGCGCACGAACAGGCTGCGCCCATCCGCGCTAGCGGCGATACCGACAGGCTCGGCATCTTCAATCAGTTCATCCGCGAAGCCCTTTTCGATGGCCTCACGACCTGTCATGTAGGTTGTATCTGCCATCATGTGCATGATGACTGTTTCGGAAAGCCCGGTTTTTCGCTTGTAGACCTCGGACTGCATCTTATCCCATGCGTCCTGCTGCGTAGCCTGCTCCCGCAGCTCATCGGCGTTATAGCCGCCGAAAAGAAACTGCCAGCACTTGTGAATCATAATGATGCTGGACGGATTGACCTTGACCGTATCGCAGGCGCACATGATGATGCTGCCGCCCGACATGGCTACGCCGTCCACAATACAGGTGAGCTTTGCGCCGCTCCGGGAAAGCTCCCGCAGGCGGTTATGAATCATATTTGAGGCTCCGGCGTCGCCACCGTAGCTGTTCATGCGGATTGTGATGTTCTTGCAGGAAGAAATCTGCTTGAGGTCCTCCAAAAACTCACTAAGTAGAATGTACTGCCCCTCGATGGGTTCGCCCCACCAGTTTGTCGGCTGCTGCTCATAGATGTCACCATACATGGTGATCTCGGCCGAGCTGCCAGATTCATCCGTAGTGGCCATGGTATAGACCTTTTTGCTGATCGAAATAGCCGGCGCATTTTTCATTTTCATGCCCGATTCCTCCTTCACTCTTCACCGCTCGCAGGCGGTGTGTTTTCTGCTGGCTGCTGTACGCTCCCGATGGCTGCGAGCAATTCATTTTCACGCGCAAGCTGATCGACATTTTCTTCCCAGTCGCCGCCAGACATTTCGCGCGTAACCTGATCGTTCGTCTTGATGGCGCGGTTGGTCAGCATCAGAGCGGCCTCGGCCTCCTTCTTTGGGTCGAGGGAACCCTGAACGGGGCCAATCCAGCGAGCGCCGCACCACGCCTCGCGCAAGAGCGGATCTGTGTGGAAGCCCGGAGCATTGATGCGTCCGAGCGCAACAGCTTCGGCCATGAACAGCTCGTAGATCGGCTGGCAGAAGTCGTTCACGAACCAAGACCGGCGCATTTTGAACGCTTCCCATGCTTCCAGCAGCGCACCGCGGCTTGCAGAGTAGGAGCTGTTGAATTCCTTGATGAGTACGTCATAAGGCAGTTCCAGCGCCGAGCCGACCAAGCGGCAAATTGTCTTCACGAACGTCTCAAACCCTGCGGTCGGGATGTTCGGACTGCCAAAGTTGACTTTCTCGCCGGGAGCAAGGTGCGTTACCGTACCCGGCCCCATTTCGTACTCGTTGGGATCGTCAGAGATATTGCTTGCACCAGCACCATCCGGGCTGGCAGTCGGAACGCCGGCAATGTCTCCTGTGCCGACTTCATTGAATGGCGTACCGGACGGATCGGTTTCCGTTTCAATCCATGCCGTAAAGAAACTCTGCACCAGCGCCGCCATCAGCTCCGATTCCGTGTAGCGGCGAAGCTGCAGCAGCGGCTCAATAACCTGTGCCAGATACGGAACGCCGCGGTACTGATCGGGGCGCTCGCTGTCCATGATGTGCAGGATATTCGGCAGGCCGGTGCGCTCACCGTAGGCCGGGACGCGCGTCCATTCCTGTTTCTCGGTCGTGATCTGGTGCGGATAGGTGTTGCTGATGTAATAGGCAACGCCGCGGCCGTTTTTGTCGACCTCCACGCCGTCGAAAACGCGGTGACCGGCGCCGGGCTTCCCATCCGGAACGACGGCATCCATGAAGCCGCCGTAGGTGTAGCCTCCGCTGAAGTTGGTAGGTGTGGAAACGCGGTCTGCTTCAATGACGTGCAACCGCATAGAATAGGGATTCAGCGGCGCCGCCGGGTAACGCTTCACCAGGACAAACACGTCTCCGGACATGAGCCACGATTTGAGCGCGAGCTGCTGCAGCGCCATGAAGTTGTTCAGGCCGAGCGCGTCGCAGTTCTGCTTTTTACCGCCCCAGAGCCGAAATTCCATCTCGGCTTTGTGCTGCCACTCTTTTGCCGCCTCCGGAGAAAGCCCCAGCAGGTCGCGGTCGACGGTCGCTTTCAGCGTCAAGCCTGTGCCGACAACCTTTGTGCGGTTGGTGTTGATGGCGCTCGTGGCCACGGGCGACGCCATATAAAGCATTCTCGACCGCTGGCGCAGCGTGGCGTTGTTGCGGTTAATGTCTTCGTTTGGCGAACCGCTGTCTGGGGTGAACCCTTTGAGCGCGCGCCGGGTGACGCTCGCACCAGCTTCGCTATAGCCCTTGGCATACGGAGCAGCGCTCCGGCTGTGATTTCTCTTGCTCAATGCTTTCGCCTCCTGTGAAATAGAAAACGGACACTCTGGCGGCGAAAGGAGAAAACTCCGCCAGAGCGCCCGTGCAAAAGCCCTTTCGGGCGAATTGCTGTATTTATCATTTTCGTGACCTCACGAAAATGCTCACCAATCGCGGGGGATGACGCCGAATGCCTTGCGGCGCTTGCTGCCGTTCAGCTCCGAGGTCAGTTGATCGATCTCATTCTCCATCTGCTTAATTTCTTCCGACAGCGCCGGGAGATCAAAACGGGTGAGCTGCCGGTCATCGATCATGTAGGATTTCACGCCGCCGTCGACCAGCGCCGTGTATGCGTCATAGAGCTTTTCAAGCGCCGCTTCGCGGAATGCGAGCCGCTTCTCGATGATGATTCTGCTTGCCATAAAACACGCTCCTTACCAATCGTCGTAGTATTTCTGCCTGCTGCGCTGCGCCGGGCGGCGCTTCGGCGGCGTAATGTTCGCCGAGGGCGGAGCAGGTACGCGAACACCGGAAGCGGCCTTGATCTGGCGGTCGATCTCATCGAGATTCTTCGGCAACGCCTTAAATGCGGCAAGCGCGTAGTTGCGGCAGTCCAGAGGCTCGTTACGCTCGTGTCCGGGAATCTTCTTCCACGACCACGGCTGCTTCTTGTTCGGATCATAAACCTTCGTTTCCGACAGCAGACCCGCAAAATAGGCGCTGCCGTAATCGTCGCGCTTCGGGAAATGGCAATATTTCTGTCCGGGCGTCTGTACGCGCAGATTGTCCATGATGATTTCCTTTCCGGAATCGACGCCGAGCTGATATTGCCAGCAGGTGCCGACCGCAATCTGATTGACGAAGATCTTCTGTTTTTTCGGCGGTGAGATATAAGGCTTATCCTGTCCGGGCATACCTTTGATGCAGAATACTTTCTTGCTGATTCTGGCGTTGCATTGTGCGCGAACGCTCTGCGTGAAGTGACCGCCCTCATCCACGAAGGACATAGACACCCGCAGGCCGACGCCGTTCTCAAAACGCATCACACGGTCGAACACAACTTCATCGAGTTTGTTCCATGTGGCGTCATCATCCGGGCGCCCCATGACGATTCCTTTTTCAATGCCCCATGTTTCGCCGAAGAACCCGTGCCCGACGATCTCATACTCCATGCGGTCATCCTGCGTATCAACGCCAGCCGTCAAAACGAGGACGCCCGGCGGCAGCTCGACCGGCTCGCCGTTTTTGTCCTTGCCGTAGTCCTCGCGGCGAGCGAGCAGCGAATCCTCATCCTCAATGTCGCCGCGGTCTTCCCACGGCTCACCGAAGCAGGTGTTGAAAACGACCTGCATCTTTTTCGTGCTGCCAAGCGCATTGAGATATTTCAGGACGATAGATTCCCACGAAGCCCACTGGCTGACGAAAGCGTTCAGCCAGAAAGAACGGGTTCCTTGGCCGTAGGCTTCCGGATTCTCGGCAATCCATTTTGCCGGGGCGCGTTTCATCTCCGCTTCCGTGGAAATGCAGCCGCAGCCGGGGCAGGTGTAGTACACCTTCTTGACCTTGTAGGTCTTCTTGTGAGAGACGATGATTTCGTCGTACTCAAAGCGAATATCAGACCAGCGGATTTCGTGGTACTCGCCGCAATGCGGGCATTTGGAGTTCCACCGCTCCATCGTGCCTGTGTAGTAGGCAGCTTCGATAGCGCTGGCATTTTTGATCGTCGTAGTTGATACTTCGACGGCCTTCGCATTATAGAACGTGGTCTGCCTGGCCATTGCCAGATCCCACGGATCGCCCTCATTGCCGGCGCTCGTTGCCCATCGGTCGCGTTCGTCGCCGAACACATAGCGGATAGGCTTTGATGCCAGCGCGTGTGCCTCGGTCGAGCCGCACATCGTAAGGATGCCGCCCGGATAGGCCTTTTGGAGAATCGTATTGTGAGAGTCGCGGCTTTTCGGTGCGGCGATCTTCTGCCGCAGAGCCGGACTGTCGCGCAGCATCGGCGCGATACGGAGCTTGGAATACTCCTGCGCGTCAATGGTTGTGGGATGAATGAACAGAATAGAGCCGGGGTCCTCGTCAATGATGTAGCCGATGCAGTTATTCAGAAACTCGGACTTGCCGACCTGCGATGCGGCCACCATGACGATGTGCCGAACCTTTGGGTCCGTAAAAGCGTCCATCGGCTCGCGCAGATAGGGCGTGCGCTCCGTACGCCACGGGCCGGGTTCGGCTGCGCTCTCAGCAGAGAGGCGGCGTTTGGCTTCTGCCCATTGGGTGACGGTAAGGTCATCAGGCGGCGTCATGCCAGCCAGCGCCTTGCGCATGGCCTTGTTCAGACGTGCCGCGCCGCGACGTTTGGCTTGGCGTTCGGCTTCGGCTTTTTTCAGCGCATCGGCCGCTGCCTCATTCTTCGTCATAGCTGCGCCCCGCATTGCTCCAGTCGCGCCGCTCGTTTACTTTCTCGGCGTATTTCTCAGGATCGTAGTGATGCGCAGCCAGCTCGCGCATGACCTTATGGACTTCCTTGCGGATGATCTCGGCAGCCTCAGCCGGGCTTTGCGCGGCGGTGACGTCAACCGACAGCCGCCCCGGAAGCGACAGCAGCGCAGCGCGGATGGTGTAAATTAGATCTTCCGTGAAGCCCTCCACATCTTCCGAGCGGTGCAGCTTGCCTTTCAGCTCCTCAACCTCCATCTTCGCAAGCTGAGCTTTGGAGAGCTTGAGCTGCGCTTCGGACTGCCGCTTCGCTGTTTCCAGCTTCTGCTCGGCCTCGCTGATCTGCGGTTTGGAAAGGAAATTGATATATCGCTGAACCGCGTCGCCGAGCTGGAAGTAGCCGCGTCGCACCGGAACGATTGTTCCGTCCTGCGCCATCTGCTGCACACGCCGCGCCGTCACGCCGAGGATTGCGGCCAGCTCTGTCGTGCTGATTTCAGCTTCGGCATCAATCTTGAGTCTCGTTTCAGCCATATAGCAAGCTCCTTTCGTTTTTTTCGAGGGGGCTCAGCGGAATTTCACCGCAGCACCCGTGCTGCACGGGCGTGACCCTTACCCCGATGTGGTCATATGAACTTAGGAGGTCAGCGCGGTATGCCTCACCCGCGCTGTGGTATGAAAAATGCGCGGTATCTGCGTCGATACCTGCGCACATTCCAGCGGTAATCGTAACGAAATTACCAGAAAAACAGGAAACTAACTAGGCGAAAAATGGGGTCGTCGAGCCCGCAACAGATGCCGCCCCCTCCCGACAGTACCTTTTCAGCGACCGAATCGATCACGACGCATGATACCCTGCCACCCAGCAAACTTATCGCGCGTGACAACGTCCTTTTCACAGGGCTTCTTGCAGCCTTTGCGCCCTCGATGGCAGATGCACACCGTCTTTCCATTGACGATCTGCACCCAGACAGGAATCTTCTCTTGTTCTTGCATCGTTTATCGCCTCACATCTGTACGGATTTGGCAGGGGATTGGCTGCATACCCACCCAGCCCTTACGAATAATTACCGGGGCTACGATTGTTCGGTGGAGAAAAGTGCATCGCCCTCCTTGATGAACATGACGTGGCCGCAATGCTCACAAACGACCTTGGCATACTTGGGCGGCTTCTCGGCTACGCTCAGAGCGGACGCTTTGGCGCGGTCTACCTGCTCCTGCGTGGTGATTGCAACATTCTGTGCTTCTTCCTTTGCGGCGTTATCCAGATAGGCTTGGTATCTGGCACGGCGGTCCTCTTCGGATTCACCGACCACTCCATCATCGAAAAGAGCATCGGCGTCAAAATCGTCGCTGGGAGCGGGGAAGCCAAGGGATTCGAGATCGAAGTCAAAGTCAAGGTTGAGCATATCGATCTCGTGGAGCAGCTCGTCGTTGATCCACTCGGAGAATTCGGAAATGCGGTTGTCGGCCAGACGGTCGAGCTTGATCGTTTCTTCGTCGGCGTCTGTTACGACGCAGGGTATTTCCTCCATGCCGAGCCGAATGGCGGCAGCATAACGGGCATGACCTTTGACGATGATACCGTTGCGGTCGATGACCAGCGGCACGTTGAAGCCAACCTTCGGAATGATCTCGACAAGCAGGTTGACCGTCTTATCGTTTTTCCGGGGATTGCGGACATAGGGCTTGACCTCGGAAATCTTCTTCATCACGATCTGATTAACAATCTCCATCAGTGCCAGCCTCCTTTCGATACTTCTGAAGCTGACGCGCCTGATTCTCGGAGATTGCAGCGCGTGTGAATGAATTGTTTTCGTAGAGCTTTGCGTAGCCGGTGATGTGCTTGAGGCGCACCAGTTCTTCCGGTTCTAGGCCAAGCTCATTGCAGACCTGCAGATCGGTCGCGCCGTTCATCAGCATTTCCATGACGATATTGGACATACCGTTAATGGAGTGCTTGCCTCTGGCGCGGTTGTGCCGAACGGTCGAGGCCATGAGATCATTCATGGTCTTGCCATGAAGCACAACACAGGGCAGCTTCCCCTCGCACGATGCGTAGATGTCTTTGAATCTGCGCATGATGCTGTATCGGTGGAAGCCGTCGACGATAACATACCGGTCTTTCTTTTCGTCGTAGATGGTAACGACGGGCTGCGTGTAGCCATCCGCTTTGACGGAGCGATAAAGCAGCTTCATCTCCTGCGTGGCAACACTGTTGGGGTTGTAGTCGTTTGCGTGGACCTTTTCAATGGGTATCCACTCGACCTGATGAATGGGCTGATCTGAAATCATTTCTTGCTGCCCATATATTGCTCAAACTGCGCGGCGTCGCGTTTGCGATAGGTGGGAGCCTTTTCCCGGATGCGGAAACGGGAGCGGGCATTTGCGTTGTTCGTGCCATCAATATCATTCAGGACGATCTCTTTGACATGGACACGATACCATTCGTCTCCGGTCTGATTCTTCCAGCGGTTTCGGAACAGCTCGTGGTATTCGGGCTTCACGATATTGGCAAGCAGATAGTCGCGGTATTCCTGCCACGAACGGAACGCAAAGGGGAGCTGGCGCGGGATGATGTCACCGCTGTCAAAGGTATGGGCGAATGTACCGACGCCAGATACGCGACGGATGAACTTGTTGTAGGTGTCCGGCTCAAACTCCTGCAGCATTTCAATCGAGTGCCAGGCGGTTTCGTGGATGAGCGCTGAGACGCGCATGGCCTCCTTGGCCAAGCCCCACTGGTATTGCAGATCGTAGACGCGATTGTATGCCCAGTGATTCTTGGCAATGGCTGTCCAGATGTCATCGTTGGTGAAATCGTAGATCGGCCAGAACACCTGACACCTGCCAACTTTCTTCTTGCACCACGTCACGCCTTTGTATCGGGCTTCATGCTGCGTGATAGCAACGCGCCGGTTCAGGCTTTCCGTCATGCGCATTCCCACCAGCACGGCACAATTCTCAGAATCGGTGCAGTAGGACGGGAGGACGTTGACAAGCTCATGGAATCGGTTTTCGCTGCTGGGGTTTTCCTTGATGGAGAGCGGGTGCTGCGGGTGAATCCAGATCGCTTTGTCCTCCGGATTCCAAACACTGATGAAATTCTTCTCCGGGGAGAGCGTGTTTGTGAATTCAAAGGGGATCTGATACCAGTACGGCGTGACTTCCGGCAGCTCCATGATGTGCTGCATATAGTCCACCGTCGCTTGCCACTCAGCTTCCTGATCGAGCCAGAACACCTTGAGCGGCAGACGCCCGCGCTCCTGCGCAACCATAAGCGCCATGCGGAAAAGAACTGTACTGTCCTTGCCGCCGGACATGCTGACGATCACATCGTCGTGGCCGTCGAAGATCATCCGCAGCCGTTCCAATGCTTCATCGAATACGTTGTTTTGCAAGTAAATCATTGCTGCTGACCCCGCGCCGCTCATGTGAGCAACATAGGGTTTCCTCCTTTTTTCGATGTACCCGCAGCCGGCAGCGTTGGCGATACGCCGCAGGTCCGAGCCATCCTCCACGCAAGGAGCATCGTGGAGGCAAGTCCTCCTTCCGAATAAAATGAGCAGCGCCCCGATCAGGAGCGCCGCCCGGCTTGATTTGGAATTTTACAGTTTACATGAAATCACATCTTAGGGGTGATTGCAAGCGTCACAGCGCGTCAGCGCGCGTCATGGCGGGGCAAGTTCCGAGGAAGCGATAACATATGGACTTGACGCCATCCTCGGAATTTCGCCCACCAAGCACACTTGCAACTACCTTCCACGGCATACCTCGGATGAAACGCAGCCGGAATACAAGGCGCGTTGTGTTGTCCTCGATTCCCGCGATCCAGACAGCGATCGTTTCCTCACTTCTGGCAATCTGTTCTTTCAGCGCGTCGCGCTGCGTCTCCATGTCCGCAATCTCCGCGCCGAGGACGCCGACCTTGTCATTGACGCCGGAGGCGTGCGGCATTCCATCCAGCTTCTGCGCCCCGGGAACGGCAGCATTCCACAAGCCCTGAATCAATTCTTCTGTTTTCTGAAGCTGCTGGACAAGATCAAGGTGTCCATTCAGTTCCGCCAGAGTCATGTGCTCCGCCCCTTTCCATCGTTATTTCGTCTTCTTCCACGCACGGATCGCGGTCTTCTTCGTGCCTTTCGGCTTGCCCGCTCTACCGCAATTATAACACCTGACGCAAAACATGGGCGGTGTTCTTGGACGCAGATATACTTCCTCGACCTTGCAGCGGCTGTCCGCACCGCAAAACCGGCAGGTCAATTCATCAATCCTCGGCATCGCAATACCCCCTACCTTGGGAATTGAGATTTCGGCAAATCGTGCAAACGCGGTCTGCGGGGCATTCGAGATGCGTGTTGAAGTAGCAACGTGGCTGCTTGTTCTTCGGAATGAAACGAATGAACGTTTTGTCGCCATCGGCCATGATATGCACGTGAGATTTTCTGACAGCCATTCTGTATAGGCCAACGAAGACTTTGGCATCATTCTCAACTGCAAAAGGTTCTCGGATGAACCGGCTGGCGTCGTTTCTACTCATGCCAGCGCCCATCAGTATCTTTAACGCTCTTTTTCGCTTCATGCCGTCACCTCCCGGTCAAAGACTTGCCAAAAGAGAAAAGAGCTTTGGCAAGAACGTCCGCAGAAGCACCATAATTGTAAAAGCAACTTGAGAGCCGGTCAAATGCATCGCAGATTCTCTCACAACGCAGATATGCGTTGTATGCTTGGAAATTGCTGTCGCCGGGTGCCTTGTTCCGCATCAGCCCGTTTGCGCGGTTGCGGCTATATCCGCGAGCCATCAGCAGCTTAACTGCGCGTTCTCTGGTCATAGTTCATAGTCTCCTTTTCACGTTCCATCCGTTTCTGTTCCATACGTTCCAGCCGATCGTCGCTTGCAACAGCCCATTTCCGATGTTCTGCCGCTTTCGGGCGACGCAGGAAATCCGCTCTGGCGTTCGAGGTATAGGCGCCCGGCATACCCAGCTTTTTCGGTTTAGACATTTTTCCGTTCCTCCAAAGCCCGCTCGGCTTCTTCAAAACTGAGAAATGCGGTTTTGCCGATTTGATGTTCCAGAAATCTTCTCGTTATCTGGCCTTCTACAGTCATCGTTGTATATATAAGCTCGCCGGTTGTGCCGTAGCTTGCGAACCCCGTCACTGTGGCCTCTATCGGACTGTCTACCTGCCTATATGTAGATCGCGCAAACCACACCGCATCCCCAACCTTGCACGACAGGATCATAACACGGTCCTCTTTATCAGCGGCCAGCAGCTTTCTGATTCGTTCGGCTTTCGACGTATCATCCGCGAAAGCGGATTCTATAATGGTCTTGGCGTTCACCACCTGCTCCGGTGTCAGCCCCGTAGCTTCGTAAGAAGCCAGACGAGCCAACGCAACCTCATATCCGCGGCGGCACATAATCCGTCCGTCATTGTCGTACCATGTGAGCTTATCCATTCTGCTTCCTCCTGAACTGTCTAGCATAGGGGCAGGTTGCCCAATGCGGCACATAGCCCACACCGGTTGCCTTGGATGGGTCTTCCGTGTATTCGCACGAAAGCACTTGCCCGTTTGGGGTGACAATTTTCTTGCTGCCGACGCGCGGCTTTTCGATGTAGTAGCGCGGGGTAGCATCGCAGGGGACGGATTTCCCGGCTGGCGTCGTAATCCAGACGAGCGCAGCCATGCACGCTTTACAAGCGGCCATTGTTTTCATCCTCCATTTCGTATTGTTCGATATGAGCATCAGGTGATCTTGGCGAAACGATGATGTTGCCAAACTCATCGGCACCACAGAAAAGCGCCCATTTCGGCAGGCCGGTTTCCCGGCTAACCGCGTCCGAAAGATCTTCTAGCTTCTGCTTGCCCTCTGGCGCATCGAGAAAACGCATAACCTTTTTCATCCGCAATTCGAAAATAAGCTCCCGAATCCCTATGTAGGTGAAGATGAGCAGAAGCGCAAGAGTCAAGCCAAGTCCTATAGCTCCGATTCCCAACAGAAGCGTCTTAATCATAGAACACACTCCATGTGCCTTTTACGCTCCAATGCCCGCCGTCCTTCAACGTCGGCTTCGAGCGATACCATTTGCGCCAGCGCCAGAACAGAATCTTCGGCGGCTCGTTGTGCTGCCAGCGTCGGAGTTCCAGCGCGTATTCCCGGCGACGCTCGCGGCGCTTCCGTTTTTCACGTCTCTGGCTCATGCTGACCTCCTTTTAGCGCCTGTGTCTGCAAATTTTGAGAAACGCACTTGAATCTTAGTCCGTCTGTACCGTCCGTCAGAGGAAGCACCCGGCGGTGCTCGATCTCGGCCCGGTAATTGCCGCAATGCGTACAGGCATCCGTGATGGCGCGATGGGCGGCACAGCCGCCCAAGACGCACATTTCGGTCAAAACATCACTCATCATCGGAATCCTCCGTAGTTTTGTCCGGCTGCGCACCGTATGTGTCAAAGAGCCGGTGCGTACCTTCTGCCATTTCTTCTTCATCGTCCGACTTTTCATAGCCGAGCGTTTCGAGGATTTCATAGATGTGATCCAAGTCCGAATTTTCGCAAAGCTCATATTCGTAGTGGTTCATGTTCCACACGCGCCGGTAGTAGCTCATGTCTTCGTCATCGAGGGCAGAATAGCAGCAGCAGAAAATCAGCTTTTCCGGCTGGGCTTCCGCCGCGCTGCGGACAAAGCCCATGTCGCAAAAATCTTCGTTTTCATCGTCTGGCGAAAGTCTCATACCGAGGAGCTGGGCGCAGAACCGAGGGTTGATGGAATTGCAGTAGCCACCATCGATTGACTCTGTTGTTGCCACGCAGAACAAAGAGATTTCCTTCATGTGCTGTTTGAATACGCTGTTCGGAAGCTCTTTGATGAAATCCTTGCGCAGTTCAAAATGGGCCTCCGCGGCTTCCGCAAATTCATTTTCGGCCTGTTCGTCTCTGCGGCGCCGTTCCTCGCGGGCTTCGGCTTCGGGGTCTGGCTGCTGCGATTGCTGGCGTTCCCTGTAGAGTGTGATTCCGGTAGAATCCTTCCTGTAAAAGTATCGAACATCACTCGCGTCTTCTGGTATGGTCATTTCTTTCTTCAAATCCCAGCGGCTGTAGCCGGCGTGGTAGACCATATTGACCGTCGTACCGTTGAATTCGCCGCTTCTTTCAATCTGATATGCAAACTTGTCTGCAATTTCAGTCCATTCAGCAAGTTTCTTTTGGATTTCCTGCTCGGAAATCAGGCTTTTCAGAACGCTGTTGAAGTTCGCCGTGCCGATTGCGTCAAGCGCCTTGTTCTTGTCTTCGGGACTGTCCAGCTTGTCAAGCTCCAGATAATCGTTGAGCGTCGCACCGCGGGATTCAGCTTTCTGGAATTTCTGCCGGTCGAGGTCAAGCAGTTTTACACGGCGTCGGATGGTGGTCTGCGAAAAACCGGACTTTTCTGCGATCTCAGCTACGGAATCACCCATGTTGAGCATCATTTGGAAGCCTTGCGCCTGCTCATAGACGGTCAGATCGCTGCGCTGCATATTCTCAACAAGCATGGTCTGAAGCTGCTCGCGCTCGGACATTTCGACCACCACGCACGGCAGCTCCGTCAGGCCCGCAATCTTCGCGGCGGCATAGCGGCGGTGACCGATGATGATGGTAAAGTCCGTATTGGAGTTGTCCGGTTCATCCGGAACGACCGTCAGGTTCTGCAGGATGCCGCTGGCCTTGATGCTTGCGGCAAGCTCCGACAGATCACCGAGATCCTTGCGCGGATTGTCGGAGTGTGGGAAAAGACGGTCGATTGCGATATTTACGATTTGAGGCATTTGTGAATCTTCTTTCAGTTCAGGGGCGCGTTTGCGCTCCGTTTACACGGCACCAATGCCGCTGCGCTTTTTTCTTCCGCGCCAGCCGGCAGGTTGGGCAGAATGTATTTTCTTTGCGCTCGATGAAAGAACGACCGCAGCGAGCGCAGTGCTGCGGCGGGATTCTGCGGAACTCGGTGCATTCGTCGCAGTTTTCACAGCGGTCACACCCTTTGATTTCATCCCAGTTTGCGCACATGAGCCGCTGCCAGTATGGATTATCGTCAATGTCGTTGATGCGCTTGCGGAGCACTGAGCAGAGCATTTCAAGTGTTTGCACGGTTTCTGTTCGCGTTCTGGACAGGTGTACCGCCTGCTTTACGGTCGGGTCTGGTGCGCCATAACCCCAAGGCTTATCTTTGAGCATGGCGCGTACTTTGTCCTGATTCTCGGTCAGATAGACGAAATAAACTTTCCCGCGCACGGCTTTTTCGGATTTGCCGAGTGCCTTGCCAATGGCGGTGTAGCTGTTGCCTTTTCGGATTCCGTCTGCCAGCACATCGAAGTCGGTCTGTGTCCAAGCTGCGGATGAACCATGATTGTCGGCTTTGACCGGCCGCTCTTTCAGGCCGAGGTCGTTGCATCGGCGCTGGATCGCGCCGGCCGAGCGACGCAGCATATCGGAAAGCTCAGCGTATCCGTACCGATGCTGCTGAAGCAGCATTTTCAGCCGCGCGTCTTCATCGGGTGTCCATGGGTCTTTCCGCTGGATGGCAAATGCCTGAAAGTCCTTCTTGCGCTGCTCGGCTACCCATGCAGGCTCCTCGCCCAGCGCCAACGGCTCCATTTTGGAAAAATCAATGAACGAGCGGTGCTGTTCTGCCCATTTCCAAAACTCATTGAGCCGAATGACACGAAAACTGTTCTGATTGACGCGCTTTGTGTGAATCGGGAGGCCACGGTTCTCAACCCAGCTTTTCAGCTTATAGTTCCCACCGGCATTGCTGCCGCAAACGGCGATTATAAGCTGATTCATGGATATGTAGTCGCCGCCGAACAGAACCGGGCCAAGTCCCAGTCTGTTTTTCCGTACGATGACAGCCTCAACGGAGCGGTTAAGACGCTTCGCAATCGCGGGGATTGACATGACACCCCATTGATCTTGGAGGAATTGTTCTTCTGCTTTTGTCCATCCTGCGTGATAGCTTTGCAGTCCGAGCGAACGCCTCTTTTGTCGTACAGACCCTTCCGTCCGGCCAAGCGCTGCGGCAATAGCCGCTGCCGGCTGTGAGCGACTATGCTCGCGGAGATATTGAAGTTGATCGTCCGTCCATTTTCCCATGTGTCAGGCGATTCCTCCTTTCTGTCAGAATAGTGTGAGCTGCCCGGTTTTCGTTTCCTGCAAGGGCAAGGGCGGCAGCGCGGCAGACGATTTTAACTTGCCGGTAACTTGCTCGGCGGGTTTTTCGTCTGTCTGAAGCAGTAAATCCATCTGCGCCCAAATGCGGCGGTAGTGCCAGATGTCGCGGAAATAAAACGGGGTGTACCATATGTTCTGGTCTGGCCGGGGGATAAGCCCCCGGCGGTCAAGTGCTGTTGAGGGATGAAGAAGCGTGTCGCCAATCACGACGTACCCGGCGCAGCCCATGAGCGATAGCTGCAGGTAGCACATCAGACCAACGATGTAGTCAATGTCCTGTGCTACAAAAAGCACAGAGGTCTGATAGTTGATTTTCTGCCGCGTACAGGCGTTTGCAAACGCCACCAGCAACGCTCCTGCACCGCAGGCACAATCGTTGACGGAGATCCAGCCGTCCCGCTCTACACGCGCTTGGAGGTCTGTGCCGGTGATCTCGGCCATCATACGGCAGACATCATAGGGCGTGAAAAACTGTCCAGCGTGGTCATTGCCCAGATCAAGCGCCATGTAAAGCTCACCGAGAAAGTCCTGGTCCGGGTTAAAATCCATACCAATCACGACCTCTTGGAGCATCTGCGAGAATTTGAGCATTTCTTCGGGCTTGTACTTTCCGGCAATCGTCATGTACGTCTTTTCGCGCTCAGCGGCTTGACTCCGGTCAACGGTATTTGAGATCGCGATTGCGGCGAGTGTTATGAAATCTTGCCAGATTTCCCAGCGTCCATATCGGCCGCAGAGGGAGTTGAAGATCTTTACAAACTCCGTCTGATGGGTGCTTTTCAGATTGTGCGGCACACTTCTTCCCATGGCTTATTCCTCCGTCTGCGCCGGTTCAGGCGGTACGATGGAACGCTTGGTGACCTTGCCTTTGGTGGACTCGACACCAGCATCGAAGCCGCGCCGGTAGATGCGATAGAGGTATTTCGTCAGGTCTTCACGGTTCATGTGCTTGATGGTTTTGTAATCATCCCGTTTGAGCAGAGGCGGGTTCTGATTATTCATCGTCTGAGCCCTCCACATCGTCCGGCTCGTCGGCAGGAAGGACTTCGCGCGGATTCGAGCCAGCGAACGGTCCGACAATGCCGTTTTCCTCCAGCAGCTCCATGATGCGGGCGGCGCGGGCATAGCCGACGTTCAGGCGGCGCTGCAGGAGAGAAACCGTCGCCTTGTTTTCCATGCGCACGATGCTGACAGCCTGATCGTAGAGATCATCATCGGCGGCGCCAGAATTGTCGGCAGTATCGCCGAGTTCATCATCCGCGTCCTCCAGCTCGTTTACGTCATCCATTTCAGCTTCTGCTTCCTCGTTGATGCCTTCCGCGTCTTCCTCGTATTCATCGTCTGCGGCTTCTTCCTCGCTGATGACTGGCATCATGCCAGCGGCAAGCGAGTGCTTTTCCAAGACGTCCTTGAAGAAATACTGCTGCCAGTATGTAATCATCTTCATCAAGATCGATTCGATCTTGGTGCGGAGCGTTTTTGAGATCGTAAACGTGCCGCCGGTGACGCGCGTTTCAAGCGCACCGTCTTTGAAGATCCACATCATTTCGGCTTCGGGGCTGATATAGCCTGCTTCCTCAACCGCTTCTAGCATGGAAATCTGTGCGTCCATGCCCTGAATCGGGCGGATGATGAAGATGATGGGGTAGCGGTCTTTGAGGAAGCGATAGGTCAGATTGTGTTCGTCACAAATACCCTGCATTTTCTTGGCTTGCGCTTCATATAACGTGATTTCACTCATTGTAAATACTCCTTTCGTTGTCAGTCGAGCAAGAACAGCGTTCCATTCCAAGCTGTCTTCACTCTGTAATTTTGTAGATCGGTTTCTTTTACGTACTTTCGGCCGAACAGCGTCTTCATGTTCTGCCAGTCGGCCCAAGGGATTTTGTAGACCTCGTCGGTCGAAAAGCCGGCAACGACGAAGCAGCGGGCGCCGAGCCGCTGGTGTCTGTCCATGTAGGAAGCCTGCTTGTCGATAACGCGATCCTGCGTCAGCCGGTCTGTGGCTGTGAACTTGGCTTCAAACAGGACCGTCCTGCCGCCCTTGATTGTGCCTTTGTAGTCGACCTGCGCCTTTTTGGTGTAGCAGGCGAGGAATCGACCGTTGCCCTCCGGTTTGATAACCTTCATCGGCTCAGGTGTCTTTTCAATCTCTGCATAGCCGCGCTCGCGGTAGTAATCGAAGGTGCTGTCAAGCCGCTGCTCGAAATACTGGCCCTTCTGGCGGGCGATCTTGCCGAGAAGCTGCCGTTTTGGATCTTTCGCCATGGCTGCCTCCTAACCTTTGCAGTACCACATACCGCATTGCTCGCAGTAGATTCGGCTGTCCGGGTCGTTGCCTTGCGGAAACTCTGCCTGGAAGATGTAACCCTTGCCCCAGAGATCGCTGTGATTTCCGGAAAGAACATCTTCCGCTACAGCCCATGCCCGCGCAACGGCGTGGGCCTCGCCGGGCTCAGATGCACGAGCTGGCCAGACAACGCCAGTTTCCGAAAAGGTGCCGTACTGCTTCGGCTGCGTCAGAACACCTTCGAGCGTGTCGGGATAGCGCGGGTCAGCTCTGCGCATAAGGGGAACGTCGCATACGCGATAGCGGCACAGGTCGCAGCAGTTGTCGCCGCCGGCTTCCGTATAACAGGTGATGGCAAGGAGCTCCAAGTCACGTTTGTCCTGTGCATCTACGAAGCCGCCCTTTCCGCAAGGCTCGCTGTCTGCCTCTTGGGGAGGCTCTGGCAGGTCATATGTACGGGGAATATCGGCGGTTTCGCGTTCGACTGGCGCGTATGCTTCGTCCAGCAGACGGCTCTGGTAGGCAGCTTCGTCAAATTTCTGCGGGATTGCAGAGGAAGTCAGAGCCGGTTCTGCTTCCTGCTGCGGCATTGCGATTGCAAGAACCAGCGCGGCGAGCAGAACCAGCGCCGCCAGAAGAACAACCGTAGGCAGGTTGCGCCTTGCCCATCTTTTCATATCCTCATCCTCCATTCTCATTTCCATCACCGAGCGCGAACTGCTGCGCGACACCGGCGATCATCTGTTTTATGTCTGACGGGAGCGCCATGTACTCCCGATCGTTCTTGATGCGCACCGTGTAGGAGCGCTGAAAGTTGGAAGCGACCACGCTTTGCACTGTTTCGGCGTTCATCATGCCCCATTCCCGAAGCTGCTGCGGTGAACCGACAAGCCGCTGAATCGTAGGTGGCAGACGGTCGTATTCTTCTTTCGCGTTGTAGCCGCTGTTTGCAATCGCCCGATAGACCAGCGTCCACGCTTCGGCAGCAGTCATTTCCTTTGGCATGCGCATTTTCGTGATCTGCTCTTTGACTTCGCCGATGTTCGGTGGAAACGTGTTTGTCCGTGAGGCGATCATGGCTTTTACTGCAACGGCAACGACCATGACGGGCTCATCCTTGAACATCTCAGCCCAGAGATCGACGATCTTGTTTGCCTCCTTGGGGCTGAGGCCGTTATAGAACTGCGGGTAGGCCGCTTTCAGAACCGCCAGAATATCAGCCGTTTCAAGCCTGTCCATTTCTCATGCCCTCCGCGATGTCGGTAAAGACGTTGCCGCTGGAGCCGTTGCCTTGATAGCGATACTGGCCACCTTTGTCCTGCTCCTTGGAAAGCCAAGCATTGATGAACCGGCGGATTCCCGATTTCGTCTTGCGCCGCTTGGGATTGTCGGTGCTCCAGCTTGACATCTTCCTGAGTTCCTGCATGACGTTGACAGCGGGGTACAGCTCACACCAGCGGTTGTAATCCTCGGGAAACACGTTGAAGAACGTCTTGTCATTGAGGATGATGCTGATGATCGGCGGCGCGGAGACGGTTTCCGGCTCTGCGCAAGAATCCTCCGTATTCTCTATATCTGCCTCTTTATCTAAGCTCTTATCTCTAATCTCTTTATCTCTATCTCTATTCTCTATCTCTATGGGGAAATTTTCCCCACCACTTTCCCCGGCAGTTCCATCGGAAAGCTCCGGATTCTGACCAGCTTTTGCCTTATTCAGGCGTTTCTTCTCGGCCCAGTCTGTTTCACTCCCAACAAGGTTGTTGTGGTCCGCAAGAACCAGAACACCGTCAATGTCTTCATAAACAAGACCGAAAGATTTATAGAGATTGAGAGCCACGCGGATTGTGTCCGCGGAGAACCATTTGAGATCGCGCTGGATTTTCGGAATGTCGTATTTGATAACGACCTCACCAATCTGTCGAGATAAGCGACCATCGGTGTTGATGGTCTTGAGACAAAGCATCTGATAGAGAACAACGTAGTTTGCACCGTCTGGCTGTGACATAAAGTAGTCAATGGTGTCGGAGGTCATAAAGCTCTCCTTGAGCTTCATCCAGTAGAATCTTTTGCCTGTTGCCATGAGAGACCTCCTTAGAACGGCAATTCGCTGTCATCGTCCGCGAGCTGCGAGAAGCCGCCGGTCGGGTCGTAGGTCAGCTCGCCCTTGGGTTTGCCGCCGTCACCGTCGCGCTTAGAATCGCCAAAGTAAACGCTGTCGGCAAGAATCTCGGCCGAGCGGCGCTTGCTGCCTTCCTTGTCCTGCCAGTTGCGGATTTGAAGCCGACCGCCCACGACGATCATGCGCCCCTTGCTGAAATACTTCTCTACGAACTCAGCCGTACCGCGCCACGCAACAATGTCGATAAAATCCGTTTCCCGCTCCGCGCCCTGCGCCGCGTAATCGCGGTCGCAGGCGATGGAGAAGGAGACAACCGCCGTGCCACTCTGCGTTCGGCGAAGCTCTGGGTCGCGCGTCAGACGTCCCATGAGAACAATGCGGTTAAGCATGATCGGCCTCCTGCGAAGACACTGCATCTGCTTCGGGCGCGTCATCATTCGGAATCACAATAGCGCGGGGCATTCCCAAAATGGCTTCGAGTGCGTCGCGCTGGTTTTTGCTGTGAAGAATTGCTTCACAGACCCGCAGCCGCTCGGACTCGCGAATCATCTGCTCCAAGTCGACGTCCATGATGATGCCGGCGCCGGGCGATTCGTCAAACGGATAAACGTGAGCGTCTTTTTTATTGAAATTGAGCATTTTTGAAATCTCCTTTTTCGATGATTTTGATAACTTCCTGGCACTGCGGAATGTCAAACATTCCGATATGCGTCTTCTCGATCGGAAGCCCCATCTGCTCGGCGAGCCATCCGTAGGCGGCTTTGCGCCGCCCGCGGAAAGGACCGGTTTTCCAGAGAGGGTCGAATGATGCGTGTGCTGCCATCTTCCATTTGCGGAGTGCGGCATCTGCAAGGCGCCCGAGCGGTTTATCCGTTCTGCCATGGCAGCCTACATACGCGCCGCAGTTTCTGCAGAGGTAGGCGGTGTGTCCAAAGCTGCGTCCGTAGATTTCGGAATCATCGACCAGCGCAGCTTTGTGACCGCAGTAATCGCAGTAAACGGTCAAGGTTTCTTTGCCTCCTTTGATTTCTCCGGCGGCTCCGTCTTGATGCCCAGTTCTTCACACTCGGAAATGATTCCGTCGAGGAAAACAGCCATCTCCGCGCTGGTGTATTCGCTGGTGCCTTTGAGTGCGCGGTAGTGGATGAACTTCTTTCCCTCGATATAGCCAGTGCCAATCTCGGCATAGTGTCTGGCCACGAGCCGCGGTGGCACACCGTCACGCAGGGAAAACAGCACCTTGCACTCGTTCCCGGCTTCGTCGATGTAGCTTTCACCGACACCGTAGCGCCGAATCATTTCTTCGTAGACGGATTCCTTATCGGTTTTCAGCTTGGCTGCGAGCTGCTCAATGAGAGCCCATGCGTAGCTATTAGCGCGAAGCCCGCGAGGATCGGCTTTCTTCGCAATGGAGAACGTGATCGGCCGCTCGCCGAAGTTTTTCCAAAGGTCCTTGCAGCTTTCCCGCGTGTAGATCGACAGGATATATTCGCCGCTGCGGGCGTAGGTGATGTCTTTCAGGAAACCGTTCACGCTTTTTCCTCCTCGACGTGGCCGTGCAGGTAAACGTACTCGCCGGTCGGCCCGATGTTCCGATAGATGAAATCGTCGCACTTGGCCTTGGAAAGATGCGTCCCCAGTACCCGCCGCTCATAGACGAATTCGCCGTTTGCCTTTTTCTCCGCGATTCTGGCCTGAATTTCTTCGTCCTCGTAGTTCGCTTCCAGCAGATAGAGGTCGAAGTTCGGGGCCGATATGCCGTTCAGGTTGTTTGTATCGGTGGCGTAGAGGACTTTTCCGGAAGAGAGCTGCAGCTTGTAGCCGCAGTTCGGAACGTCATGCACCAGCGGCACAGGCTCGACCGTGAAATCGCCGTAGCTGTATCGGTGGTCGAAGTCGTACAGGTCGATGTTCGCAGGCTTGATGCCAGCTTCCACCAGCGGCCGCACCATCCATCGGCAGCAGCCGAAGCGGAGCGCCGGTCGGTCCGCTGCGAGGGCGTGGAGCGTGCTTTTTCGGAAGTGATCTCCGTGCCAATGTGTCAGCAGAACAAGCCTGAGAGCTTTTGCAACTGGCTTCACGGCCTTGTACGGAACGCCGCAGTCGACGAGAATCTGCCCGTCGATCACAACAGCGTTGCCGGTAGAGCCGGTTGCAAGGACTTCATACGGAACACTCATTACAGCGAATTGAGGTCAATTTGCTCCGGTTCGCCAGCGTTCTCCTGAATCTGCGCCGTGGTGCTGCCCTCAACGGCCGGCTGCGGAGCGTCGGTCGTAAGCTCCAGCTCGTCGGAATGGTCGGTAATGATTTCACCAGTCCCCGGGTCAACAGTCAGGACAGATCCGTCATCAATAAACGCCTGCTGTATTTCTGTGGACATGATGCCCCACTTGCTGATAAGCTGGCGAAGCAGCGTTTTTTGAGCCATGCTGTCAAAGTCCTTGTACCAGAACGAGGAGTACTTCCACATATCCTTGTCGGCGATCTGGCCGTTCTGAATCTTGTCGTAGGCCTCCTTGCTGAACGCCTGAGAATATGTATCCGCATGGTTGAGAACCTTTTCACGCGACCAGTAGATGCGCTTCCGGAAACCATTCAGGTACTCGAAGTGCGCCATGTAGCCAACGATCGGAAGCCTTTCACGCAGATCGTCGTCCTCAATGAACCTGAATCGCGGCTCTGCCGTTTCGGGATCTTTCCCCAAATATTCGCCTTGCCGAATCTCCATGCAGCCCAGTTTCCGATACTGGCCGCTGCGAAGCGCAAGCTGGATATATCCCTTGTAACCAAGGACAAACTGTGCCTTGAAGCACTCGGGCGAAAGCAGATGCCCTTCGCGGTCATACTTGGCCTTCTGCTTGAACGGCACAAGGTAATACTGCCCAAGCTGCGGCGAGGGGGAGAGGTTTAAGCCCTCTCCCTGCAGACCGCCAGAGAGGATGGATTTGGGGTCGCAGGTCTGAAGCGCCGGGGTGGCGGCGACAGCGGACGTGATCGCTGCGATGAAGCGGTTTGCGCGTCCCGGTTCTTTCAGTGTGTTGTTGATAAGATTCTTATAATTTTCTGTGGTGATAGCGACGGAAAAGGTCATTTTCTTTGCAGGGGCGATGTTAGAACTGCTCATAGTCGTAACCTCCATTTACGAGAAATTCTTTGAGTGCTTTCAGCTTGTCAATGCCGCCGCGGACGCGGAACGAAACCTGATAGATCTTTTCAGCAGGCACCTCGGTGGGAATGGGCTGCTCGACGGGTGCAGAAACGGGGGCAGGTGGTTCTTCGTTCAGAACTTCTTCGATTTTGGCCTGTGCAGCCTCCTGAACCTCTTGCGCGGATTTCATGGCTGCGCGGCGACGAGCGGCTTCTTCCATCTCTTTGTGACGCCGGTCAACGATCAGTGCCGCTTCTGGCGCGGAAAGCGATTTACGGTACTCAACCAAGACCTCATCCTTGTGCTCCAGCGTTTCGATCATCCGCAAATCGTTTGAAACGTTCTGCAAGAACAAGGAAGCCTGTCCTTGCAGCTTTTTCAAAGAATCGGACATCGTGATATTGATGCCGCAGCGGTCAAACGGCGCAATGTCTTCGGGGATATTCAAGCTGGCGCGGTATTCGTTGTAGAACGCGACGATTTCGTCACGCTTCGCGCCCTTGATGCCGTTCTCAACGGAAGCGATCTTGGCTTTCAGCTCAGCGTCTGCCTTGGTGAAAGCGTCGGCCGCACATTCCTTGTAGAGCTTTTCAAAGGCCTCATACGGAGCAAGGATAGCCTTTTTGACTTCACGGCGGCGAGCCTCCAAGTCCTGAAACTCCTTGTTCAACTCGGCACGGGCCTTCTTGACATCCTTGTAGGTAGCTTCGGTACAGGCAAGCGCCAGCACCTGCGCAACGCGAGCATCGACAGAAGCTTTGACCTGCCGCAGTTGGTCTTCGATAATCGGCAACTGCTTGACAACGATCAGATTATTTTCCATCGGTCGGCGCCTCCTGCGTGATTTCTTTCAGGAGCGGCAAGATTCGCTCGTCGATGCGGCTTTCCGGCACGTTGATCTCGCAGATCACAGCGCGTGCTTCGCGTTTGGCTGTGGGGGCGATAACCTCCATTCCAACGGAGGCGTTCGGAATGCTGCAGCGATAGCTGTATGGGCGTCCGGCGCGGACGCTGCCGGTTTCTTCGTCGCGGTAATAGACATTTACGATCATGTAGATTCTCCTTTCAAATTTTCAAAATCAATCGGCTCATCCGGGTCACATGGCTCGACCGTGAAGCTGATACGCTCATGGCAGAACTTACGGAAGTTTCCGTCAGGACCCGCCATGCAGCTTCCCAGAAACGATTCTTCGGTGTATGCGCTGCTGCAATTCAGAATGCCAGGCTCCTTGTCGGGGTGGACAGCGCGGAACGCCGCGCAAGCCAGATTGACAGTTGGTGCTTCAACCTCTGTCCAGCCGCCTACGAACGGCTGTCCATCCGTGCCGTATGTGAAGTAGTATTTCATTCGCGATCTCCTTTGCTGATATATCCGCGCACAACATCGGTGAGCCAGTCCTGCACAGTGTCGTAGCCGTCGGCTGCAAGGTGCGCTTTGAGCTGGGCAGCTTCGTCGGCGGTGATTCTGGCGTGCAGCTTGTCCTTGAGCCTGTGCTGATCGGCGGTGCGGAGGTGCTTGCGAATGCTGCCGTCCGGGTCGAACTTGGCGTAGAGGGCTTTCATGGCTTTCTGCGTCAGGCAAATCCCGTAGGCGTCGCTGTTCTCGCACTTGCTCTGGCTCGTCATGTCGTACTTGGGGTAAATGGTCTGCACAACGGCAACCATGTCTTTTGCGGGCGTTTTTGTTTTCAGCCGCAGCTCTTTCAGGCTGTTCGGCATGAGCATTCCTCCTTGACGATAAGATTTTTCACTGCTATGATCGAGGTAGGTCTTTGTGCCTGGGGTCGTTTCCGTGCCAGCGGAGCGGCCCCCTTACTTTTTCTTGGCGGCTTCATCTCCTTTCTCAGCGGCGCGCTGCCGTTTCCGTTCCCGATAACCGATGAGCCATTGCTGGTAGCGTTCCTCCATGCCGGGAATCTCAAAGCAGGCTCGGGTGAGATCAAGCGCCATATCTGCCAGCGCGTTCTTCTGGAACTCTGGAATGGAATCGACATTGATGGTCGGCGGCAAGTTCTGTCCTCCTTTCTTATCGAGTGTTTAACTGATTAAACACTATCGGCAAAAAAAATACAGTCTACGGTCGTTTCAAGCGCGGCGGCAATTTTCAGCAACGTCTTTGTCGAAGCAGAGCGAGCTGTTCCGTTCTCCAAACCAGAGATCGTTGTACGGCTGATTCCACTTTTCGCCGCAAGTTCTTCCTGAGTCATGCGCTTTTCTTCGCGGACTTCCTTGATGCGGTATCCCACAGGGTGTTCCTCCTTTCTGCCAAGGTGTTTAATTTGCTTGACATGAACACATTACCACGTTGTTCCATGACTGTCAAGCGAATTGAACAAAAATGTTCAAAAAATTTTACGGACGTCTTGACGATGCTGATTGCCGAATGTATAATATTTTTAACAAAACATCGGAGGCACGACCATGACGCTCAAGGATCTTGTAATTAAATACAGGGCAGATAATGGACTTTCCCAGCGCCAATTTGCGCTGCAATGCGGTCTTTCAAATGGATATATCAGTATGCTTGAAAAGGGGATTAACCCGAGTACCGGCGCGAAGATCACGCCAACGCTTCCGGCTCTGAGCAAGTTAGCTACGGGAATGCACACAACGCTGAACGAACTGTTTACGCTTGTTGATGATATGGATGTGGACGTAAAAACGCCCGCCCTCAGTGAAGAGGACGGGCTGGCATCGGTCGATATGGAGATCATTTCGCTTCTGGCTGGCTTGTCTGATGCGAAGAAGCAGCAAGCAATTTCATTTCTTCGTTTTCTCGCAGCAAGCGAAGAAACGTAAGACATTCCATTTTTGCGGTATCGGACATCTTTTCCAACAGGCATAGTACGGCCAACAGTTCCTTGCTCGACATTGCAGTATCTCCTTTTCTTTTTTGGCTGCCGGCGCATTTTTGATTATAGCACAAAAATAGGTAATTGGTCTATTTCGAGAGAATATAACAATCTCGTTATTTCGACAAGGGGAATGAAGATGGATTATTTGTTAACGGTTGCTATTGGCTGTCTTGTCAGCATTGTCGTTGCGGTCATTATAATCGCTCGTAGCACAGAGCGCAGTAAAAGTTCGGCAGTCGAAAGCAACCTGGCCGAGATAGAAAGCGTCCACGAAGTGCCTGCGGTAGTAATGTGGACGAAAAGTTCGTCACATAGGATTCCAAGCGACCCGCGCTTCTTCAACGTTGGAGGGCGGATATTCCACAAAAGTAGAGATTGCCAAGCGTTTTTGGAAGACGAGGAGTGGGAGGCTTGTACCGAGGAGGAAGCAGTTAAGCGCGGCCTTCGGCAATGCGCTCTGTGTGCAAAGCCTATCGCTTTTGTGTATGGACATTCTCGTGTGTATCACTCGACGACTTGGTGTACCGATGCAATGTCACAACCGTTTCAAATGTTTGAAGAAGAAGCTATTGCAAAAGGATTTCGGAAGTGCAAGGCTTGTCAAAAGCGAGATGAAAGCATTAAGGAGTAATGGTGTATGGCACGTTCAGCGAAGAAAATTGAATATGCACCCGCTGAACAGATCGGTGTGATCTATGCCCGTTATTCTTCGCACAACCAGAAAGAAGAAAGCATTGAGCAGCAGATCGCTGAATGCACGGAGTTTGCCGAGAAGAATGGAATCAGAATCATCGGCATTTACGCAGATAAGGCCGTGTCTGGCCGCTCCGATCGACGTCCGAACTTCCAGCGCATGATGCGCGATGCAGAAAAGCGGCACTTCCAAATCGTCGTTGCGTACAAGAGCAACCGTATCGCCCGCAATATGCTGAACGCTTTGCAGTATGAAGCGAAGCTGGATTTGTTCGGAATCAAAACCTTATACGCCAAAGAGGAGTTTGGTAACACCGCTGCAGGACGCTTCGCGTTGCGGACGATGATGAATGTGAACCAGTTCTATTCCGAGAACATGGGTGAGGACATCAAGCGTGGCATGGTGGACAACGCCAACGAATGCAAGGTAAACGGTATGCTCCCGCTCGGCTACGTCAAAAGCAAGGAGGGCAAATATGCCATCGCACCTGATGAAGCAGCCGTTGTCCGCGAGATCTTCGACAGTGTTCTGAAAGACGTGCCGGTTGCTGAGATTGCCCGCTCGCTCAACCAGCGCGGTATCCACACGAAGCTCGGCCGAGAGTGGAATAAGAACAGCTTCCATATCATGCTGAAGAATGACAACTACATCGGCGTTTACCGCCACTCTGGCGTTGTGGTCGAGGACGGCATACCGCCGATTCTGGAAAGGGAGGTTTTCGCAGCCGTGCAAGAAAAGCTCGCAAATAAGAAAAAGGCCGCCGGGCGGCGGTCGGCAAACGGAGAATATCTGCTTACAGGGAAGCTGTTCTGCGGTTATTGCGGCTCCTACATGATCGGTGTATCTGGCACCGGGGAGAACGGAACCGTGCATAATTACTACCAATGCCAGAAGCGTCACGCAGAGGGCCGATGTGAGAAGAAGAACGTGCGCCGCGACTTCATTGAAAAGTTGATCGCGCGTCTGACGCAGGATTACATCTTGCAGGACGATACAATCGAGTGGATTGCAGACAGCACCATGAGCTTTCAGGCCATGGCGCGGAGGGAATCGGGCGTTGCTCAGCTCGAACGCGATCTGGCTGATAATCGCAAGGTTGCGAAGAATATCATGGCGGCAATCGAACAGGGAATCATCACGGAAACGACCAAGGCCCGGCTGCTTGAAGTCGAGGGGACGATACACGATCTGGAGCGTTCATTGTCCATAGCAAAGGCAGCGTCACAGCCGATAGAACGCGAACGAGTTGTTTTCTCGCTGGAGCAGATGCGCGAGGGAAACGTCGGAAGCAAGGATCACCAAAAGAAGCTGATCGACACGTTCGTAAAATCGGTGACGCTTTGGGATGACCGCATTCAGATCGACTACTACCATACGCCCGGCAAACACAAATTCTCATATTCGCTGGAAGAATTGACGAGCAAAGCAGAAAACGAAAGTAATGCCTCGGACGTTCGTACAGACTCTCTTGAGCTCCACCATCAAGTTGCACCAAAAAAGATGCCGCTGCGAAAAGCCTAGAAGTTTCAACTGTTTCACCCCATAGGTACACAATGTGTCATGGGGGTACAGCTGGTACGGGCAAAAGCAAGACGCAAGCTCATGCATTTGAGTTTGCGTCTTGCTTTTTTACATAAGGATAGAGCTTGACAGGAGCAATGTCGACGGTCGGAGTTTTCAGGCGCAGCCTGATAAAATGCTGCATTTTCAAAGTCTTGCGGGTTTTCAACGGATTTGCAGCAAATTGCCGAACTTCCCGGAAAGCATTGAAAACACTGGGCAAAACGGCTTTTTGGGATTTGCGGACAATAGTAGTCAAATAGTAGTCACGCCCCGCCGTTGACGGCGGGGGCAATTCAGGGTATAATAAAACAAAAAATGGAGGCGAGCATATGTGTACCAGAAATCAGGCAGAAGAAATTCTGCACAGCGTCTATCATGCGTGCAGTCCGATTTTCGGGCGCATTCATGACGCCTATCTGTACGGCTCCTATGCGCGCGGTGATTTCAATTCGGAGTCGGACATTGATATTCTGCTGACTGTGGATTTGGAACAAGCGGAGATTGCGAAACACCGCAACGATGTTGCAAAGGTGACCAGCCGATTGAGTCTGGAGCACGATATCACCGTTTCCGTGACCGTCAAGCCGCTGGAGCAGTTCAGACGCTATCAGACAGCGCTGCCGTATTACCGAAACGTTGTGCGGGAGGGCATTCGTTATGCAGGCACATGAACGAAAAGCGCTGTCGCAGGCGCGGCTGGAACACGCAGTTGAATGCCTTTCCGCGGCGAGGAACTTACTTGAAACAGGGAATTATAAGAGTGCAGCGAACCGTTGGCTTAACAGTGATAAGGAAGTAATTTAAACATGACTGTTAGCTGGCGGATTCGGGTGCTAAAAAGGACACCCATTCTTTTGAATAGATGTCCTTTTTTGTTGTGCCGGGGGGCTGTTTTTGAATTGGGTCAGATGGTCCAGCTCTGGCTTTCGGTCTGCAGATCCACCATGTGGGTGTACTGGCCGTTCCGG